>Ga0079992_131490_pt1:0-60000 | contig 69709 bp, 59 predicted proteins | sample FaiFalFF_MnMetaG_3_FD_69197 | JGI IMG/M metagenome (GOLD analysis project Ga0079992, IMG submission 69197) | Freshwater microbial communities from Yellowstone National Park, Wyoming, USA - Fairy Falls B (FF_Mn_B) MetaG (SPADES assembly) (version 2) | ecosystem: Environmental > Aquatic >...
GCCCATTTTTTGTAGGAGCGGCTTCAGCCGCGAACTCTGCGTCATCGACAACCAGAGGCTCAGGGTTGCCGGAGCAGTCTTCATCGTGACCCCTTGCCTCATCGAAAACGGGTGTTCGGAGCGAAAGCCCCCCCACAGAAGCCCATTTTTTGTAGGAGCGGCTTCAGCCGCGAACTCTGCGTCATCGACAACCAGAGGCTCAGGGTTGCCGGAGCAGCCTTCACCGTGACCCCTTGCCTCATCGAAAACGGGTGCTCGGGGCAAAAGTCCCCCCCCACAGAAGCCCATTTTTTGGTAGGAGCGGCTTCAGCCGCGACCCCGGCGTCATCGAGACCCAGAAACTCAGGGTCGCTGAAGCGGCCTTCACCACAACCCTTCTCGCCATCGAAGGCGGAGATTCGGGTCAAAGCGATCCAGGCCAAGGCTCTTCCCCTTCGATGATCGAAGATGGGATGGAGGGCAATGGCGGGCAGTTGCCCCGATTAGAACCCCATGGCGCAATGAGAGAGGAAAAGGTGACCTCTGCCTCTCTCCGATCCTCTGGGACATGAGCCCAGGCGATCCTTCCGGGTGCAGCGCCATAATCGGTTCCTTTCGCCTCCGGCCTTTCCCGGAGGATCAGAAGGGCCAGCCGGGGATCCCCCACGCCTCCACCCGCGATCCCCAATCCGGCATTTCGAGGCGACGCACGTCTGTTCCGTAGAAAACCGGAAAAAGGGGAACGAGGCAGCGGGGGCCGATGTCTATCATCTACATGAAGCATCTCAACACCCGGAGGGCTTCCCATGACCTCCCCCAGCCGCTTCGATTACGAAGGGATGCAGGCCATCGCCCAGCGCCTGGCCCAGCGCAGCGCCGACCTCCAGACCTACCTCGACCAAATGGACGCCCTCGCCCGCACCCTGGCCGAGCGTTGCCACTCCCCCTTCGCCCAGGCCCTCCTGGCCCGCCACGCCCGCTGGCACCGCGCCGGCCAGGAACTCGCCCAAAGCCTCCACGCCCTCGCCACCGACCTCGCCCGCATCGCCGCCGCCCAGCAGGCCGCCGAAGCCCGCGAAGGCGCCCGCTTCGCCCACCTGCCCGAATAAACCAGATCCCAGGAGGCCCCAATGGGTTGGATCCGCTGGTTCTTCAAGGAACTGTGGTGGTATCTCACGTATGAGCACTACGGCCGCCGCCGCCTGCGCCCCGCCACCTGGGGCCTGCTGTTCACCCTCCCCCTCCTGGCCGCCTTCTACCTGCTCGCCCTCGGGCTGGGCCAGCGGTCCGCCCTCCCCGGCGAGCGGCCCGCCCCCACCCTGCCGCCCCTGACCAAAACGGCGATCTTCGCCGCCGTCACCGCCACCGCCCAGGCCCCCACCCGCACCCCCGCCCCCCGGTGCCCCGAGGACCCCCGGCTGTGGCGCCTGGTGGAGGTCCGCCCCTTCCTGGATCCCAAAACCGGCCAGCCCCTCCCCCTGCCCAAACCGGTCATGCGCATCGAACCGACCTGCGTCTACGAAGGCTTCCTCCGGGATTTGACCGAGGTCCTGATCGCCGCCACCCGGAACCTGAGCCCCACGGCGGCCCCCCGCATCGCCGTGCCCTGGTTCGAGCTCCCCGGCGACCAGATCGTCGAGCGGATCTTCCAGCCGGTTGATGATGGCGGCGTCAAGCTGGCCTTCTACGATTCCCAGGGGAAGCGGATCGACGAGGCCTGGCACGTGTATAACGCCCGCCCCACCGGGAACCCCGACTTCCCCGTCGTCCTGTATGTGGACCGGGACGTCCCTCAGCCGGCCTGGTGGGTCAATTACCGGGTGCATCCCGAGACGGGCCTCCGGGTGACCGACATCGCCAGGGTCCGGCTGGAGGGGGCTTCGGGGCTCCGGCTGATTTACGTCTTCTTCTACGACGCCCGGCAGCGGCGCTGGTTCATGGGGGGATATGAGAAGAAGCCGGAACGCCGGGGCTATGCGGTGGATGTGAACGAGCAGACGTGGGCTCAAACCGCCCAGGCCTTCGGGCTGCCGTATCAGCGGCGCTCCGAGCTCCTGGCCCGCTTCGGCCTCCCCGACGCCGCCCCGCCCACGCTTCCCCCCAAGGGAGAGGACACATGGACCGGAACCATCTATGCCTCGCCGGACGGCTATTGGTCGAAGAACGACCAATAAGGGAGGAAGGATGGTGAAGCACCGTCGGAGTCTCCTGGCGACCCTGCTGGGGCTCGGGCTGGCGCTGGCGCTGGCCTTCCCCGCGGGCGCGGTCGCCCAGAGCCCCAATTGCCAGGTCGGAGACGTGGATGTGGGGAGGTGCAAGGATGAGGACCCTCCTCGGGAGGAAGTTCGATGCATCGGGCCGGTGGAGATCGAGACCATCGTCCCGATGGGCGGGCCTCGCGATGCCCACATCTGCCAGAAGGCCCACATACGGGCGCATTGCGACGGCCGAACCGAGCTCGTGGCCACCCTGGGCGTTGTGAACTGCCCCGACGCCAACGGCGCCTGGGCCGAGTGGTGCCTTCCCCCCAACGGCCTGGAGGGTCGCCTCGGCGGCGACCAGAGCCGCTGCGCCTGGCGGGACTACTACGGCCACGAGATCCGCCTGGCGGTGCAGGTTCCTCCCCATATCCTCCAGGCCGTCCCCTATCCGGTTGGCTTCGTGGCCCGGGAGGATCCCTGGGGGGTCTTCCGCCCCACCACCCGGGTCCGCTGGCTCCCTCCCCAGCCCCAGATCGCCGAATCCGGCTGGCGCTTGTGGTCCTGGGGGAGCCATCGCAGCGGGCAAGAGGTCCCCTTCCCCTGCGCGATGGACGAGGAGGAACTCCTGGCCCATCACGTCCCCGCCGGCACCACATGCCTTCGAATGATGCTGGCCACAGCCCCGGACTTCGAAGGCTCCCTGGCGCATCCCCGCCTGGCCCCCGCCACCCTCTGGTTCCCCGTCCGCGGCTGGCAGGCCGCCATCGCCCCTCGTTCCAGCCTCCTCCTCTACCCCAACCAAACCGCGGAGCTCAGCTTCCCCTACGCCTCCCACCCGGCCACCGGGGAGGCCCGCGAGGTCGATTTCGGCTCCCAGACCCAGAGGCTTCCCGCCTTCATCGGCTACTTTCACCGCTGGTGGCCCGTCGGGCTCAAGGTGGAGGCCAAACGGGTGGAGGACCTGCTGGGCCAGGAGACCGAATGCGTGCCGGTCGAGCAGGGGGCCAAGGAGTGGAACTGCTGGACCGAGCGCCTGCGGCGGGGGCGCTGGGAGACCCGCACCGTGGTGAAAGGCAAGCGCTGGGTCGAAACGGTTCGCCTGGAGGGCCTGCTGCGCCTGCAGGAGGCGCCCATCGGCTGGCGCTATCCGGCCCTGCATCCCGCCCGGCTGATCGTCCAGGGGCCCGAGGGGACATACACCTTCCGGTGGGTGGATCTCCAGGGCACGATCTGGCTGTATCTGCCCCTGGCGGTGCGGGAGGGGCAGGGGGTCGTCTGCTCCGACCCCACCTGCGGCGGCTACCTGAACCAGAACACGCCCTAAGCCCACCCTGCAGGAGGATCTGCGATGACCCAGGAAGTGCGCATCGATCGGGACGGAGTGCGGGAGGTGGCCCGCGCCTTGCGCGCCGCCCACGCCCGCTGGATGGAGACCCTGGCCCGGGCCCAGCGCGCCCGCCACGCCCTGGCCGCCGCCGTGCAGGCGGCCCCCGGCCGCACCTTCGAGGCCGCCGCCGCCCAGACCGCCCACCGGCTCCAGCAAGGCGGGGAGCGCCTCCTGCGCCTGGCCGAGACCCTGGAGAAAGCCCTCCAGCGCCTGGAGGAGGCCTTCGCCGAGGCCGCCCGGGCGGTGGAGGAAGGCTGGATCGCCCCGCCCCTGCCCACCACCCCCCTGGCGGTGGATGGCTCGGGAGAGCCCCTCCCGAATCAGTTCGTCCTCCGCTTCCGCGCGGAGGGCGTGGATCTGCCCTGGAACGCCGGCTGCGGCCCGATGGCCCTCTCTATGGCCCTCTCGCGCTTGAAAGGCCGCCCCATCCCCGCCCAGGCGGTGGCCGACCGCCTGGTCCGGGAGAACCGACTGGGGGAACGGCTGGAACAAGAAAGACAGGAGAAAGGGCATCTTCCCTCAACCGTCTCCTACTACACAAACGATGCGCACCTTCGAAAAACCGCTCAGGCCTATGGGGTGGAGGGACAAAGGGTTTACCTGGATGGCTCCTCCTCCGAGGCGGCCTGGGCGGCCCTCCGAGACCAGATCATCCGCCCCCGAACCGCCGTGATCGCCCTGGTCACCGCCAAAAGCCGAACCACCCATGATGGAACGGAGTGGGCCGCGTATGGCCAGAGGGCCGCGGAGGTGGTGATCTCGGAGAAGGACCGCGCGAAAGGCGATGGGGGCATTCTGACCGGGTCCTCTCAAGAGGGAGCAGGCGAGACCGCGCACTGGGTGGTGGTGGATCGGTTGGAAGAGCGGGAGGGGGAACGCTACGTGGTCATCAATAACCCCTTCCATAACCGCCAGGAGCGATATCGGTGGGATTTCTTCTGGAAGTCGATCAACCAGGGTGCCCGGCACGGTTCGCAGTGGTGGGTCGTGCGTTTGGAAGGCGAGCCGAACGCTTCGGGATCCAAGGAGGAGGAAACCCGATGAAGCGCTGGGTTGCTGTGATCGGGCTGATCCTGAACCTAACAGCCTGCGGGCGCGCCGTCGAGACCCCGCGCCTGCCGACGCCCGCCGCTTCCCCCACAGGGGCTCCTACCCTCCCGGCCACTCCGCGGCCATCCACCCGAACACCTCTCCCAACTCCTTCGCCCCTCCCCACCCTCCGGAGGCCGACCCCTCCCCCTTTCCCTGAAGGATTTCAAACCGATCCGGATTGGCTTCAGGTGTTTCACCCCGCCGCGGATCCGAAACGGTGGGAGTCCGGGCAGCCGTGGACCATGGGAGGAGCCGTCTGGTGGACCAACGGAGAGCGTTGGATTGGCCCCTTCCCCACGGACGAAGCGAGGGGGCCCTTCTGGCCTTTCCCGGTCTGGACCTGGAAGGAAGGGCGGCGGATCTTCTGCCATGAACCGCCCCGCATCGAAGCCGGGATCTCGACGTGCTTCCCCATCCCCGACACGCTGGGCTTTCATCCGGCGGAAGACGTCCCCACGGAGAACGTCTCGTTCTCCGGAGAGAAGCTCATCGAGTGCGGCTCCGATGGGGCGCTGTGTCTCATGCTCCCGGACGGCCAGCGCTCCTCCGCCTTCCGGCTCCCTTTGCCCCCCGGCTTACGGATCCAGACCGCGGGGATCCCGGCGGGGGATCAGGTGCCATCGGTGCAAGGATGCTTGAGCCCCGATCGACGGCGGGCCGTTCTGTTCATCTCGCGTCTCGGGGGGCCTTTCCTGGGCGTAGGAGGCTTAGAAGAGGACACCCCCCTCACCTTCCCGGGGGCCATCTATTGGGTGAACCTGGAGACCGCTGAGGTTCGCCCCGCGCCCACCAACGCGCCGGATCTCCCCGCCCAGCGGGCCCTGGCGCGAGCCATGGTCGCCCAGGGCACACTCCCCGCCTCCTTCTTGCCCTTCCTGGATCCCCCTCCCACCCTTCTGGGCTCCAAACCCCTCCGCACGGCCGTTGATCTCGTGGCCATCGACACCGAATGTTCTCCCAGCGGACGATTCGCGCTGGCATATTTGCTGGTTTTAATTGGCAAAAAAGACGATTATTTTAGCGCATATCACCAGCAATGGTTGATTCGGATAGAAGATGGGTCGGGGGTTCCTGTTGCTATATCCAACTACGATTATCGGCTTTTCCATACAACGACCCGGTGGATTCGCTTTTGGGATAGCCGCCTGAAGCCGCTGGTGTATCAAGACCCTAAATACACTCTTCCCTGGGAGCTCCCCTGACGGATTTGCGAAGGGGGTGAGAGATGCGCATAGCGCTGCGAGCCGGATGGATCATGATCGGGCTATGGCTGGGGGCCTGCGGAGTCGGACCCGCATTTCCATCCCCCACCTCGACGCCGGCGCCCCGGCCGACACCGGAGCCTCCCACGCCGCCCCCCCAGGCGAGGGGGAGCCAACCCTCCGTCCCCACCCCGCCTCCTCTCCCCGATGGCTTCCAGACGAACGGGGACTGGATGGTGATCTTCCAACCCGCCCTGGAGCGCCAAACCTGGCTCGACGGATGGACCTGGTTGACCAACGGCCAACGCTGGATCGGACCATGGCCCCCCGACCTCGCGCCCCCAGCCTCCTGGAGGTTCACCGACCTGATGTCTAAAAAACTGCTCATTTTCTGCCATTTTAAATTCAATTCTAAGCAGTCAGAGAAACCAATATGCGTCGAATTTCCTGATTATATCGAGATAGATGTCTACTTCGGCTCTTCTAAGGGGGTTTCAATTCGAGGCGGTGGAGAACGGGGGGCGACCTCGACGGCCTCGGCCAGGATAGTCCCCTGTGGAGGGATCGGGGAGATCTGCCTGGAAACCGAGGATTGCCCCTCTGAGGGCTGTCTGCGTTCCCAGCCCATCCGGCTTCCGTTGCCGGAGCCGGTAAGGGCTGCGTTCCCTTATGCCCAGATCCAGGGATGCGCCGATCTTCAGGCGACCCCTCCCCACGCGATCGTGGCGATCCGGCGCAGCGATCCGCCGGATCCCTCCGCTTTCCCCGGCGGGCTTTACTGGGTGGACCTCCGCTCGGGACATGCCGTGCTGGCCCCGACCAACGCCCCCACGTGGCCGGACCAGCAGGCCCTGGTCTGGACCATGAGCGAACGGGGGGTTCTCCCGCCTGGCCTGGCTTCCCTTCTGGAAGGCAGCCGATGGGGCCCTACGATAGAAGCCGAATGGGGGTGCTCCCCCTCAGGCCGGTTCATGCTCGTCGCCCAGGGGATCTGGCACCCCGTCCACCGGATCCGCCTCCCCGCCGACGCCTGGGCGATCCAATCCTCCGGGGACGCCCAGGCCGCCGTCCTGATCCTCTGGGTGCTCCGATTGAAAGACGGCGTCGGTTACCCCATCGCGGTCCGAGTGGCCGGGCTCAACGATCGATATCTTTCAGGCTGGGTCGAGCCGGTGATGCAGACCTGGATCCCCTCCCAATACCGGCTGCCGGATTACCCGATCCCCTTCCCCTGATGATGGAAGGGAATCCATCCGTAAGGACTCGGGGAAGGCCCGCTGAGAAGGCCAGGACCGACAGGGCAAGACCGGAAAGGGATCATCGTCCCTACCCTCTTCCTCCAATGGTAGGTTGTCAGGATTCCGCGTCCTTCCACAATGATCCTGGCCGACGGCCGACCTGTGCCGGAGGGGGACCATGAACGCTTCGAAAGGGTGGACCGCCCGGATGCCGGATTTGCGGGGGGCGCCCCTGTTCCTGCCCGCCCTGGCCTGGCTCGTGGGACTCCTCCTCGCCCGCGCGCTCCCATCTGGCGAGGATCTCTTCCCGCGATGGACGTTGTTTTTCCTGATCTGGACCCTTCCGGCCATCGCGGCATTGGGGCTCGGCGTTCCCCACGCCGGAAACCGGCGCCTCCCCCTCCTCTGCTTGATCGCCCTCCTCGGCGCGGTCCGGGGAACCCTGCGGCCCACCCCGGACCTGCCGCCCGCCCTCGCCGCGGCGATGGCGGAGGGCGCCGAGGTCACCGTGGAAGGGATCGTGGTGGACGACCCTGCCGGACGCGGGGCCGGATCCCGCTTTCGCCTCCGGCCGGAAGGGGGCACAGCCCTGCTGCAAGTGGATCTGGAGGAAGGCCGTCCTCGCTACGGGGATCGCCTCCGCTTGACCGGCCGCATCCGTCCCCCCGAGGTCCGGCCGGAGGTGGACATGCGCGAGGTCCTGGCCCGTCAGGGAGTGCTCGGGCAGCTGCAGGCCCGAGCGTGGACCCGGGTGCGGGCCGGCGAGGGCAGTCCTCTGCTCCGCGGGCTCTACGCCGCCCGGGGCTTCCTCCGGGACCGCCTGCGGGGGCTGCTGCCGGACCCGGAGGCCGGGCTGCTCATCGGCATCCTCCTGGGGGATGAAAGCGGGATCCCCTGGACGGTGGAGCAGGCCTTCGCCCGCTCCGGCCTCAGCCACATCGTCGCCATCTCCGGCTACAACATCACGCTGCTCACCGCCCTCGCCCTGGCCCTCTTCACCCGGCTGCTGGGCCGGCGGGCTGCCCTCTGGGCGACCCTCCTCCTGATCCCCCTCTACACCCTCTTCGTCGGCGCCTCGGCCTCCGTGGTGCGGGCGGCCCTCATGGGGGCGCTCACCCTGATCGCCCTGATGCTGGGCCGCAGCAACGACGCCCTCAACGCCCTCAGCCTCTCCGCCTTCGCCATGACCCTGTGGGATCCTCTGGCCCTGGACGATGTGGGCTTCCAGCTGAGCTTCGCCGCCACCCTGGGCCTGCTCTTCCTCGCCCCGCCCCTGGAGGGATGGGCGCGTGAAGGGACGGCCCGGCTCCTGCGGGATCCCGAAGCCGGCGCCCTGGTGGAGGCCGTCCGCGAGGCCCTGCTGGTCTCCCTGGCCGCCCAGATCGCCACCGCCCCTCTGATGCTCTATCATTTCCGGGAGCTTTCTCTCATCGCCCCCCTGGCCAACCTTCTGGTCCTGCCCGTGCAGCCCTTCCTGATGGCTTTCGGGATCGCTGCCGCCCTCGGCGCGGCGGCCCTCGGACCGCTGGCCGCCCCGCTGGGCTGGGCGGTCTGGTGGCCCCTGGCCTGGACCATCCGCGTCGCCGATCTCACGGCGCGCTGGCCCCTCGCCACCCTTCGCGTCGCCCCGGGCTACCTGGAAGGGATGTTGCTGTTCTACGGCGGAGCCCTGAGCGTCCTCCTCCTGCGGGCCTACGGCCTCTCCTTTCAGGAGGCGATCCTCCGCCTTCGGCCGCATCAGCCGGCCCTGCGCGCCCTGGGATTGATCGGCGCCCTGGGGGCCATCGCCTTCACCTACCTCCCGGACCATCGGGCGAAGCTGGTGCTGTTCGAGGGCGGGGATCTCCTCCTGGTCGAAAGCCCGGAGGGCCATCGGGCGCTGTGGCTGTGGGGGATCCGCGAAGCCTCCCTGGCCGGGCTGGGGCGCTGGTTGGGCCCCTTCGACCCCCATCTGGATCTCCTGATCCTCGAGGGTTCCGCAAAGCCGGGGCCCTCCGGCGCGCTGCGATCGCGCTATCCGGTCCGTCAGATCCTGGGGGAAGAAGCCCCGCTCCCAACCGGCCTGCGGATCGAGATGGGTTCCCTCATCCTGGAGAACCGGGAGGACGGATGGCTGCTCCGGATCGGAAGCCAGCGGGTCCTGATCGCCCGCCGCCGCCCGAACGGAGAGGTCCCCCGGGTGGACCTGGTGGTCTACCGGGGCGACGAGCGCGCCGGGTTGGCCATCGCGCAAGGATGGCAGGCGTGGGGGCTCCTGGTCGGGGGATCGCCCGCCGGTGGGGCCGCCGGGGCGGTCTCCGGCCCGCGCCAGCTCCGGCATGCCGGAGGCCGGGAGTGGGTCGCCGCCTGGACCGATGGAAGGGTGTGGTGGTTCGGATCCGGGCGGTGAGCTCAGATCCCTTCCCGCATCCGGTAGAGGGGGCCCTCCCGGGGCCAGCGATGGCCCTCCGGGCAGACCACCGCCGTCTCCTCCTCGCGGGCCGGCCGGCGGCAGAGGGGACAGCGCCAGAGTCCCTCTTCGGTGGGGCGCGCGCCGGGCCCGGCTTCCGCCCGGATGAAAAGGCTGGGGGTCAGCTTCCAGAGGGCCCCGATCCCCTGCACCCATCCGTCCATCCTGGCCAGCGCGGGCGCGGGGATCAGGCGTTTCAACCACGGATGTCGGAAATGGGACACCGCCCGCTCCCGCTGGATCCGGAAGCCCGCCTCCTCCAGCCGGGCGCGCATCCAGGCCGGATGAAAATCGAAATGCAACGGGGCGAACTCCACCGGCTCCGGTGAGAACGGCGACCAGGATTGGGCGCCGACCACATAACGGAGGATGGCCTTCAGGTTCCGCTTGTTCGCGAACTCCAGGATGAAAACCCCGCCCGGCCGCAGGACCTCGTGGATCTCCCGCAACGCCCGGGGCACATCCCGGACGTGATGGATCACCCGGACCATGACGATGGTGTCGAAGGATCCGGGTATGAAAGGCAGGCGGTAGAGGTCGCCGATCACGAAGCGGAACCGTGGATCATGGCCCCAGCGCCGCCGGGCCGCTTCGACCTGCGATCGCGCGTAGTCCAGAAGGTAAACTTCCTCGTAGCCTGCGTAAAGATCGGCGAGGCGCCCGAAGCCCGCGCCGATCTCCACCAGGCGTCGGCCCCGTGGCGGCAACAGGGCGCGCAGCGCGATCCGCTCCGCCAGGTCCTCATACGCCCGGCCTGCCCGCCAGAAGGCCTCGTAATCGGTCTCCTCGTAATCACAGATCGGAGGGAGAGCCGGCGCATCCGACATCCTCGATCCTCCCCCTGCTTTATCCCCTCAGCAGACGCCAGCCCAAAAGCCCGAGCCCGGCCAGTCCGCTGAGCCACAGGATCCCGTGATCCCACAGCGAACCGGTCCGCCATCGGGCCAGGCGCAGACGCGCGCCGGTGAGCGGCCAGAGCCACGGGATGCCCTGGGGCGTGAGGGCGTCCAGCAACAGGTGGGAGAGATAGCCTCCCGCCCATGCCCCGACCAGCCCGGGATCCGGCAGGAGCAGCGCGCCCAGCCCGCTCCAGAGGCCCGCCATGGCCAGCGAATGCGTGGGGCCCCGATGGGGCAAGCGGACCAGCGCCCACAGCAGGAAGCCGGCGCCCAGGCCTGCGCCCGCCACCTCCGGAGAACGCAGGAGATAGCCTCCCAGCGCCCCGCCGGCGATGGCCAGCGCGCCCAGCGCCCGCGCTCCCCGCCCCACCGAGCCGACATCGAGATCCACATCCGGGACGGCGCCGGCAAAGGCGCCCAGGGCGCCCCCCAGCGGCCCACCCACCCAAAAGCCCCAGACAGTCCCCACGACGATATGCGTGCGCAACCGCATCTGGTCGTTGATCTCCCCATCGTGATCGGAGCGACCTCCGCCGCGACCCTCGCGCCCTCGAAGACGAGTGTTCGGGGCTGAAGCAATTTTGTAGGAGCGGCTTTAGCCGCGACCTTGCGTCATCGAGAACCCAGCGGTTCGAAGTTGTCAGAACCGCTTCCGCTGCGACCCTTGGGTCATCGAAGACGGAGGTTCGGGGCTAAAGCCCCTCCTACAGGAAGATCGATGCTTGGTAGGAGCGGCTTCAGCCGCAACCTTGCGTCATCGAGAACCCAGCGGTTCGAAGTTGTCAGAACCGCTTCCGCTGCGACCCTTGCGTCGTCGAGCAGAAAGTTCGGGGCTAAAGCCCCTCCTACAAAAACCAATGCTTTGGTAAAAACGGCTTCCGCCGCGACCTTCCCCGCTCCGAAAGCGGCATTCGTGTATCCGTGGATCGGATTCGTGGACGGCTCCCTTCTTCGCAGGAGCGGCTTTCGCCGCGGCGGAAGGTCGGATCCGAGGCCCTCCTGCAGCCGTGAAGACCTTTCTAAGCGCGGGAATCCGAACGTAGATCGGCTTCCTTCGGCCCGTTGAGGAGGACCTCTCCCAATCGGCGCAGGCCAACCGCTGGCCGAAGGCGCTCCGCTCCTCACGGCCCCGGGATCAGATCCAGCAGCGCCTTGAGATCCTTGAGCAGCAACAGCAGCTTCCCTACCACCGGGTCCAGCCCCGAGGCCCCCAGCGCGATATCCACCGGCTGATCGAAGTTCACCGGGATCTGGGTGCGGACCGGGACGGTCATGTTCAACCGGACCGGAAGGCGGGTCCCCGGGGGCAGATGGATGAACACCGTCCCGTTGATCGTGCCCCCGCCTCCCGGCAACTGGAACGTCGCCGCCGTGGTGATCGGCACGGGCGCCAGGGTCACCACCACCGTGTCCTGCTGCACCGGGAGCTCAAAGGCCACCGGGACCGACTGGCGGATCGGGATGGTGGTGGAGATCCGCGTATCCCCCAGATCCTGGACGATGGCCTCCAGGCGGGCGACCGTCCCGTTGACGGCGGATTTCAGGGAGGCCAGCTGCATGTAAAGCAGCCCCAGGGCGATCACCAGGATCAGGTTGACGGTAAACGAGAAAAGGATCGCGATGGTCTGGAAGGCCCGCCACATCCGTCGCAGGAACTCCATAGACGTCTCCTGAAAAAGGGATCCCATGCCGGCGATCACCGAGGGTTCGGATCCGGCTCCACCTCCACCTGCACCCCCTGGGGCTCCACGTCGACCACCCAGGTGCGGGCCGGGAAGCCCGCCTCCTCGAAGGCGGCGGCCATGGCGGCCGCGATGGCCTCATGGCCCTCGGGGGCGAAGGCCGCCAGCGCCGGGCCGGATCCGCTGATGCACACCGCCGCAGCCCCGGCCGCCCGCGCCGCCTGAACCGCCTGCGCGTAGCCGGGGATCAGACGCGCCCGATAGGGTTCGTGCACCCGATCCCGCATCGCCCGCCCCAGCAACCTCCAGTCCCCCTCCCGGAATGCATGCACCAGCAGGGCCACATGCCCGATCTGCGCCACCACATCCGACAGGGGAAACTGAGCGGGGAGCAGGCGGCGGGCCATCTCGGTGGAGACCTGGACAGCCGGGAGGGCCAGGGCCACCCGCATCGGGGGGATCGACACCCGGGCCGCGATCAGGCCTTCCTCATCCCGGGTCACCAGCGTCAGGCCTCCGAGCAGGGCCGGCGCCACGTTGTCCGGATGGCCCTCCAGGGCCGTGGCCAGCTCCAGCAGCTCCTCCCACGGTCCCCTCCGACCCAGCCAGGCCGCGGCCAGAGCCAGCCCGCCCACCACGGCGGCCGCGCTGGAGCCCAGCCCGGACATCAGGGGGATCCGGTTGCGACAGCGCAGCCGCATAGGGGGCAACCTCATCCCCGCTTGCTCGAACAGCGCCGCCGCGCTGCGCACCACCCGGTTCGTCGCATCCCGTGGGAGGACGTCGGCCCCTTCCCCTTCCAGGACGACCTCCAGCGCCGGGGCCGGCTCCGCCTCGATCTCGTTATACAGGCGGACGGCCAGCCCCATCGCGTCGAACCCCGGGCCCAGGTTGGCGATCGTCGCGGGCACCCGCACCCGGATCCGCATGCCACCTCCCATGGCGGAGAGCTCGAACGGTTCCCGTAGGATATCCGAAGGTCCGGCCGCATGCCAGCCGGCGGATCTTCTCTTCATCAGCCCCGCTCGGCCTCCGCGATGGCACGGAAGCGTTCCCAAACGATGGGCGCATGCGCCCGGGCCTCGGCGGCGATCCGCTCCTCGTCGAGGGTGAGCAGCTGCCGATCCTTCATCAGGACCCGCCCTCCGCAGATCGTCGTGGTGACATGGGAGCCGTCGATCCCGAAGATCAGATGCCAGGGGAGGTTCTCCGCCGTCAGCGGCGTGTAAGGCCGGTAATCCAGGAGGATGAGGTCCGCATAGGCGCCGGGGGCGATGACCCCCAAAGGATGCGGCCAGAAGAGGGCGGCGATGCGAGCGTTCTCCCGATAGGCCATGGCCAGCACCTCCTCCGCTCCCATCGCCCGCGGGTCCCGGGCGTGAACCTTGTGCACCAGGTAGGCGGTCTTCATCTCCGCGAACATGTTGTTGGAGAACCCGTCGTTGCCCAGCCCGACCGTCACCCCGGCGGCCCGCATCGCGCCCACCGGCGCCACTCCGACGGCGTTGTTCATGTTCGAACGGGGCTGATGGCTCACCTTGCTCCGGGTGCGGGCCAGAAGGTCGATCTCCCTTGTGTCGACGTGCACGCAGTGCGCGCACAGGGTTTGAGGGCCCAGCACCCCCTCCCGCGCCAGCCGCTCCACCGTGCGGACCCCATAGATCGTCAGGCTGTGGCCCTCGTCGGCCGTGTCCTCCGCCACGTGGATGTGGAAGCCGACCCCCAGGGCCTGGGCCTCGGCCACGGCCTGCGCCATGGTCTCCGGGCCCACAGTGAAGGAGGCGTGGAGCCCGAAGGAGGCCGCCAGCAAGTCTCCCCGGGGATCCCCCGTCGCCCGCCATCTCTGGACCTGGCGGATGAACCGCGCGTTCTCCCGGATCCCGGCCCGCGCCCCTTCCGGGCCGTTGCGATCGGTGACCTCATAGCACAGGCAGGCCCGCAGGCCGGCTTCCGCCACAGCCTCCGCAAGGATGTCCAGCGAGCCATCGATGCACGAGGGGCTGGCGTGATGATCGATCAGGGTGGTCGTGCCGTGGCGGATGGCGTCGATCAGGCAGACCAGGGCCGAGAGGCGCACCGCCTTCTCATCCAGGGCGCGGTCCAGCCGCCACCACAGGCGACGCAGGATGTGAGGGAAGTTCCCCGGGGGCTCGTCGTGCAGGGGCATGCCCCGGGCGAAGGCCCCGTAAAAATGCGTGTGGGCGCAGATGCTGCCCGGGAGGACCAGCTGTCCCCTCGCGTCCAGGACCTCCGCCTCGGGGTAGCGCGCCCGCACCTCCGCCGTGGGCCCTACCATCGCGATCCGATCCCCCTCCACCGCCACCGCTCCGTCCTCGATCACCCGGGGCGGATCCTCCATCGTGCACACGATGCCATGCGCAATCAGCCACGCCATTCCAGCCTCCTGTGGAGTGGAATCCTCCCTGGGGAAGGGCTTTCGCCCTGAACCCCTGTTTTCGATGCCGCAGAGATCGCGGCGAAAGCCGCTCCTGCAAGAGGAGAGTTATTCACGAATGCCGCCTTCGGCAGCGAAGGAAGTCGCGCCGGAAGCCGCTCTGACAACTCCGAACCGTCGGGTTTTCGATGAGGCAAAGGGTCGCGGCGGAAGCCGCTCCGACAATCCTGAACCACCGGTTCTCGATGACGCAAGGGTCGCGGCTAAAGCCGCTCCCACCAAACATCGGTTTTTGTAGGAGGGGCTTTAGCCCCGAACACCTGTCTTCAAGGACGCAAAGGGTCGCGGCTGAAGCCGCTCCTACCAAACATCGATCTTTCTGTAGGAGGGGCTTTAGCCCCGAACCTCCGCCTTCGATGAGGCAAGGGTTGCGGCGAAAGTCACCCTTACAACCCAGAACCCCCGTCCTCGATGAGGCCAGGGTCGCGGCGAAAGCCGCTCCTCCGGAAGGGGAAGCCGGCCAACGAATGCGGCCCTGGCGGTCTCCGCCCATCGATTCGTGTATGCATGTCCCCCTTCGCGGACGGCCCGTCCTCTTGCCCAAACCGCCCGCGGCGGAGGCGGTTCCTGCATTCCCAACCCCACAAGGCATTGCGCCAAAGTTGCTTTTTCCACAAGTTTACACTACAACAAAACCGATCCCGGGGCATTGACCTGAACGCGAGGACGGACGGGATGGCCAGAGAGCCGGTGGCGATTAAAGGCGTGGGGGATGCGTTGTGGTTTTCCTTCGGGCCGGAGCCATGGCCCGAGGCCCTGCGGGCGCTGGAGGCCCGGCTGTCGGCCAACCCCAGCTTCTTCGTCGGCGGCCGGGCGGTCCTCGCCTTAGGGGATCGGATCCTGGAGGAAGCGGACCTGCTGGCCGCCCTGGCCTTGCTGAACCGCTTCGGCCTCACCCTGACCGGCATATGGACGGAGCATCCAGTCACGCAGGCCCTGGTGCGACGGCTGGGGCTGCCCCTCCAGAGCCCCCCGGCCCCGGAGCGCGCCCCCGAAACCCGGGAGCTCCCCCTGGAGCCGGCGTGGGTGGTCCGCCGGACCCTGCGGGCGGGCCACTATCTGCAGGTGGAAGGGCATCTCTGCGTGATCGGGGATGTGAATCCGGGGGCGGAGGTCGCCGCCACCGGCGACATCGTGATCTGGGGACGCTTGCTGGGAACGGCCCACGCCGGCTGTGAGGGGAACGATGAGGCGGCGGTCTACGCCCTGGAGCTCCGCCCGGTCCAGCTGCGCATCGGGCGTTACATCGCCCGCTCGCCGGAGGAGCCCCGACGGCCCATCCCCGAGCAAGCGGTGGTTCAGGAGGGCCGGATTGTGGTGGAGCCATGGCGTCCCTTATCGTGGATGGAACGATGGTTCGGGCGCTTTCTGTAAACCGGAGGAGTTCCCTCTCCCTCCGCATGGGTGAAACGGGAGGTTCGCCATGAGCGCGCAGGTGATCACGGTCACCTCTGGCAAGGGCGGGGTGGGCAAGACGACGGTGACGGCGAACGTGGGGATGGCCCTGGCCCTGGCCGGCAAGAAGGTGGTGTGCATCGACGCGGACATCGGCTTGAGAAACCTGGATGTGGTCCTGGGGCTGGAGAACCGCATCGTCTACGACATCGTCCACGTGGTGGAAGGCCGCTGCCGCACCCGTCAGGCCCTCATCCGCGACAAGCGGGTCCCCGACCTCTACCTGATGCCCGCCGCTCAGAGCCGGGACAAATCGGCCGTCAGGCCGGAGGACATGGTCCGCATCTGCGAGGAGCTGCGGCCCGACTTCGATTACATCCTCATCGATTCCGCCGCCGGCATCGAGGAGGGCTTCCGCACCGCCCTGGCCCCCGCCGATCTCATCCTCCTGGTCACCAACCCGGAGGTGGCCGCGGTGCGGGATGCGGACCGCGTGATCGGGCTGGTGGAGGCCATGGGCAAGCCGACCCCCAAGCTCATCGTCAACCGCCTGAAGCCGGACATGGTCCGCCGGGGCGACATGCTGGACACCTCGGACGTGCTGGAGATCCTGGCCATCGAGCTGCTGGGGGTGATCCCGGAGGACGAACAGGTCGTCGTCGCCACCAACCGGGGGACCCCTGTGGTGCTGGAGGAGCGGTCGCCGGCGGGCCAGGCCTTCCGGGCCATCGCCCGGCGCCTGATGGGGGAGAACGTTCCTCTCTTCCCCTCTGAGGATGGGCATGGGGTTCTGAGCTGGTTGCGCCGGCTGGTGCGCAGCGGAGGTGGCCGATGAGCTGGCTGGATCGACTGCGAGGGCAGCCCTCGCCCCGGGAGACCGCCAAGCAGCGCCTGCAGGTGATCCTGGTTCACGACCGCAGCGACCTCTCCCCGGGGTTGCTGGAGGTCATCAAGGACGAGATCATCGCCGTCCTCTCCCGCCACGTGCCCATCGTCGCTGAAGAGGTGCGGGTGACCGTGACCCAGGACGCCCGGGAGTGCCGCCTGGTGGCGGACATCCCGCTGGGGAACCGGCAGAGCCGATCATGATCGGGTGGCTGCAGGAACGTCTGGGGGAATGGCGCCGCTTCGACGTCGGGCTGCTCCTGGGGGTGATGGCCCTGATGGCCATCAGCATCCCGACCATCGCCAGCGCCGTGCTGCGCTCCCCGGATCTCGCGGACGCCCCCCGGCGGCAGGTGACCTTCGCCCTGATCGGGATCGTCCTCATCCTCGCCACATCCTCGGTGAACTACCGGATTTGGGGAACCTTCCACCAGGGGCTCTATCTGCTCCTCGTCGGCCTGCTGCTGCTCGCCCTGATCGCCGGCCGCAGCCAGATCGCGCCGGTCCGCCGCTGGCTGGAGGTGGCCTCGGTGAACATCCAGCCGGCGGAGCTGGCCAAGCTCCTCCTGATCCTCAGCCTGGGCCGCTTCCTGGCGGACCGTGAGGAACAGCTGGACTCCTTTCGAACGGTGCTGCTGGCCTTCGGCTATCTCCTGCTGCCGGCGGCGTTGATCTTCCTCCAGCCCAATCTGAGCACGGCGGTGGTGCTCGTCGTCATCGGGCTGGCCATGCTGTTCGTGTGGGGGATCCGCCCCCGGCATCTCCTGGCCGTGGGCCTCCTGAGCCTCCCCCTGGCCCTTGGGGCGTGGACGATGATGCTGCCTTACATGCGCGGGCGCCTGCTGCACTTCCTGGGCCTGCAGCCGGATCCGAACACCGCCTACAACCTCACCCAGGCCCTGATCACCATCGGCAGCGGGGGGCTGTGGGGGACCGGCTGGGGGCAGAGCCCCCAGAACGTCTGGGGCTTCCTGCGGGTCCGCCACACGGACTTCCTCTTCGCCGTCCTGGCGGGTGAGTTCGGCCTGGTGGGGGCCCTGGGGGTCATCGCCCTTTACCTGTGGGTCCTCGGGCGCATCCTTCAGATCGCCTGGACGGCCGAGGACACCTACGGTCGGCTGATCGCCGTCGGGGTGGGGACCTGGATCGCCTTCCAGGCCCTGGCCAACATCGGGATGAACGTGGGGCTGACGCCGGTGGCCGGCCTCCCCCTTCCCTTCCTGAGCTACGGCGGGAGCGCCCTTCTCTCCCTGTGCCTCGGGATCGGCCTCGTCCAGAGCGTGCGGATCCACCGGATGGCCTTCTCGATACGCGGGTGAATCCCTCCCGGAAAGAGGCCGCCCTCTCTCCGGCGTGCTAAAATGTTAAAGAAAACCGTGGATCGGGCGATCCGCGCAGGGAACATCCCGCCAAGCGCCCGCTGAGGCTCATCCTCTGATGGAAATCCCCGTTCGCCCTTATCGGATCGCCCGCAACGGCAGATCGGGAGGCGGCGATGGGCAAGACCGGGCGGCCCTTGCGATCCCGGGTGCAGCGGGTCCTGACGCGCAGCTGGCACTGGTGGTGGCGCCGGGGGATCCTGATCGTCGGCCTGGGCGGATTGGGTTACTGGGCCTACGTGGAGCCGGTGGTCCTGAACGCGCTGATCCTGCTGCTGCGCTTCGCCCTCCAGCTCCTCTTCGCCATCACCTTCGTCATCATCCAGTTCGTGGCCATCTTCTGGTTTATGTCCCGCAGCCGGGTGGAGGTCATCAAGCCCGGCGACCCCAAACAGGTCACCCTGGCGGATTATTGGGGCCAGGAGAACCTGGTGCGCCTGGTCCGACAATGGATCGATCTGCTCTCGAACCGGGAGCGCTTCGTGAAGATGGGCGGGCAGTTCATCAACGGCATCCTGCTGGCCGGCCCTCCCGGCACCGGGAAGACCATGCTGGCCAAGGCCATCGCCGGCGAGGCGGGCATCCCCTTCATCTCCATTGAGGGCTCCAGCTTCCGCTCGATGTTCTGGGGGGTGGATGTGCTCAAGATGATGTGGTTCGTGGGGAAGGCCCGCAAGCTCGCCCGGGAATACGGCGCCTGCATCGCTTACATCGATGAGATCGACGCCGTCGGCGCCAGCCGGGGCGGGGTGCTGGGAGGCGAGCGGGCCGGCCCCCTGGGCTGGCTGGGATGGGGCGGGACCGGGGCCCTCACCCGCCTCCTTTACGAGATGGACGGCATCACCCAGCTCACCCGGTGGGAGCGGATCAAGGGGCGGATCTATCGCCTGCTGGGGAAGCGCCCTCCGCCGCGCAACTGGCATGTGCTTTTCATGGGAGCCACCAACCGCCCCGACGCCCTGGACCCGGCCCTGGTGCGCCCGGGGCGGTTCGACCGCATCATCTACGTGGATCTGCCCGATCGAGCGGGGCGGCGGGAGATCATCAAAGGCTATCTGTCCAAGGTCAAGCACGACCCGAACATCGATATCGAGTCCCTGGTGGCGGACACCGCCTGGGCTACCCCGGCCAAGATCATGGCCGCCATCACCAAGGACGCGGTGCGCATCGCCCTGTTCAACGGGCGAGACTACATCACCCAACGGGACATCGAGCTGGCTCTCCAGGAACAGGCCATGGGCCTGGAGAACCCGATCGCCGAGATGGATCCGATCCAGCGACGCCAGGTGGCCTATCACGAAGCCGGCCACGCCGTCGCCCAGTATTACTTGCTGCCGGACGAGCGGATCATCCGCGCCTCCCTGATCCGTCGCACCAACATGCCCGGCGCCCTGGGCTACGTCCACAGCGCCCCCAAACAGGAGCTCTACACCGTTCCCTTGCGGCGCCTGGTGGCGGAGATCATGGTCTCCCTGGCCGGGCACGTGGCCACCAAGATCTTCATGGGCGAATACTGGACCGGCGCCAGCGCCGATTTCCAGCACGTCCGCCAGCGGATCCTGACCCTGCTGGATCTGGGCTATTTTGGGTTCCATCCGCTGAAGCCGGAGGAGCCGGAACGCTATCAAGAGATCATCGAGCGGTTCTGGACGGAGTGCGAGGAGAAAGTGGAACGCCTGCTGCGGGAGCACGCCGCCGAAGTGGAGGCGGTGGCCCAGGCCCTGTTGGAGCGCCACGATCTCTCCGGGAACGAGGTGGTCGCCCTCATCGAGGCCGCCCGGGCCGGCCAGCCCATCCCTCTCCCCGCCCCGATCCCGGCTTCCTCTTCGGCCCCCTGAGCGACGTCAACGAGGGGACCAGAAGGCCAGCACGCCCTCCCCCAGCCGGCGGGGCTCCAGCCAACCCGAGGTGTGGAGCGCGTAGATCCCCGCCTCCCCGCCCGATTCCATCGCCGCGATCAGGACAAACCGATCATCCGGCGACCAGAGGGAGGCGGAGGACTGGAAGACGTCGAAGAAGGCGAGGACCTCCAGGAAGGAACGGGTCGGGATGAACGTCCCCAGCTCCCGCGCCCCCTTCCCCGGAGGCTCATAGACGCGAGCCTGCAGGAGAACCTGCCCCGAAGCCGGATCGATCTCCAGGAGGCGGAAGGTCAGCAACCGCCGGCCGTCGTGGGACCAGAAGAGCGCCAGGTTGGACTGATCGTCCAGCCGGATCTGCTGACCTGATCCCACATCGTAGAGATCCAACGGTCCGATGCGCGGGAGAGTCGTGGTCGGATCCGTGATGAGGGCAAGATAGCGGCCTGTCGGGGACCAGGCGAAGGCCACCCCACCGGTGAAGGTGAGGACCGTGCGGGAGGTGGGAGGATCGACCCCCTCCAGCCGCAGGACGCCGGTGTCTCCTTCCTGCTCCGCCCAGACCAGCCAGCGCCCGTCCGGCGACCAGGCCGGCGCGCTGAACGCCGCCGTGTGGTCGGAGCGGCGCTCGGTCTCCTCCCGGTCGAGCGTCCGAAGCTCCAGATAACGCCCCTCCCGATGCAGCGCCATCATCCGCCGCGCGGGGTTCCAGCTGAAGAACAGCGGCGTCCCCTGGGCCAGGACGACCTGGCTGCCCTCCGCCTCCAGGACCCGCAGGGCGTAGCCGGCGCGGGCGCCCGTCCCGGTTCGGCTCAAGGCGAGCAGCGATCGGGAGTCCAACCAGCGCAACAGCGCCGGCTCTTCCCCCTTCCACTCCCCCCACACCCGGCGGATGGGCGGGCGCTTGGCCAGGAGCTCCAGCCCGATCACCCGCGTGGTCGTCGTCTCCGCGCTCAGGACCTCGAAAACCGCCAGGCGCTGTCCGTCCGGAGACCAGGCGGGGAGCCGGTAAGCCCGGCGGCCCTCGGCCGTCGGTCCCGCGTCCTCGGTCAGGGCCTGGCGGCGCAGGCCGCTCTGATCCGTCAGATACAGGTTTCCATCTCCCCCCACGATGACGATACGGCCCACCCGCCGCCCCAGGACGCGCGCCATGGGATCATCGGGCAGCTGGAAACCGGAGGGGGGCGCGCAGGCTGCCGCGAGGCCGATCAGGAGGAGAATCACCCACCACCCACACCCCTTGCCCATCTCCTATCCCCAGGCCCATTTGTTAAAATTTTACGCCGCTTCTTCCATGCCCTCCCAGGATGCTTTCCCCGCACGGGCCGAGCGCCGACGGAAAAAACGAACCTCCGGAAGGCGATCCGGGCCTTCCCGGCCCCATCCCGCGATTTGAGTTAAATTAAGAGGCGGAAATCATCGATCCCCGGTTCGGGGAGGGAGCATGCCTGCCCGGCATATGGACTGGTTCCGACAGGCGGAGCGGGACCTGGAGCAGGCGGAGGATTCGATGCGGGCGGGCCGTCACGAGTGGGCGTGCTTCGCGGCCCATCAGGCGGCGGCGAAAGCGGTGAAGGCCCTTCATCTCTACTTCGGACAGGAGGCCTGGGGACATGTCATCGCCCGACTGCTCCGTGAGCTCCCCTCCTCCCTTCAGGTCCCGCCCCTTTTGATCGAAAGGGCGCGCGTGCTGGACGGCTATTACATCCCTCCCCGCTATCCGAACAGCCATCCGGAGGGCGCGCCCTTTGAACATTACGGGCCCCTTCAGAGCGAGGAGGCCATCCGCTATGCCCGTGAAATCCTTGAGTTCGTCCGTGCGCACCTGGCCTGACGCCCGGGAGGTGGAGGCGGCGGTGCGAGACTGGAGCCGTCGGATCGCCGCCGCCAATCCCGAGGTCCTCCGGGTGGGCTACTTCGGCTCCTACGCCCGGGGCGACTGGGGGGTGGGCAGCGATCTGGACATCGTGATCGTCGTGACGCGCTCCGACCAGCCATTCATCTCCCGGGCTGCCCGGTGGCCCATCGAGGAGCTGCCCGTGCCCGCCGACGTCCTGGTCTACACCCGGGAGGAATGGGAGCGCATCGATCCGGACAGCCGCTTCGGCCGCATCCTCCGGGAGGAAGTCCGGTGGGTGTGGGAACGGGAGAAAGCCACCCCGGAAGGATCCTCGCCGGAGACGCTGGGTTCGGATCCTCAAGCATCAGGAGGTGACCGGTGGAGTTCGAGCCGGTGATCGGCCTGGAGATCCACGCGGAGCTGCAGACCCGCTCCAAGATGTTCTGCGCGTGCCCGGTGGTGGACAGCACCACGGCGGAGCCGAACCGCTACGTCTGCCCGGTCTGCGCCGGGATGCCCGGGACGCTCCCCGTCCCCAACCAGCGGGCCATCGAGTGGACCATCCTCACCGGCCTGGCCCTGAACTGCGAGATCGCCGAATACAGCCTGTTCTACCGGAAGAACTATTTCTACCCGGACCTCCCCTCCGAGTATCAGCGCTCCATGTATGATTACCCCCTCTGTCTGAACGGCTATCTGGAGATCGACACGCCGGAGGGGACGAAGCGGGTGCGCATCCGTCGGGTTCACATCGAGGAGGACACCGGGAAGCTCCTTCACGTAGGCGGCGCCACCCTGGTGGACTTCAACCGCGCCGGCGTCCCCCTGATGGAGATCGTCACCGAGCCCGATATGCACTCGGTGGAGGAGGTCAAGGCCTTCGCCATCGCCCTGCGCACGCTGCTCCGCTACCTCCGGGTGAACTCGGGGGACATGGAGAAGGGCGTCATCCGCTTCGAGGCCAACGTCTCGGTGCGCCCGAAAGGGGAGACGCGGCTGGGGACGCGGACCGAGATCAAGAACCTGAACAGCTTCCGGGCCCTGGTGCGGGCGGTGGAATACGAGATCCGGCGTCAGATCGAGATCGTGCGCGCCGGCGGGCAGGTGGAGCAGGAGACCATGGGCTGGGACGAGGCCCGCGGGGTCACCGTCCCCCAGCGCGGCAAGGAGCACGCCCACGATTACCGCTACTTCCCCGAGCCGGACATCCCCCCGCTGGCGATCTCCCGGGAGTGGGTGGAGCGGATCCGGGCCATGCTCCCGGAGCTGCCCCGGGCACGCCGGGAACGCTTCGAACGGGAATACGGACTCACCCGCTACGAGGCCGACCTGCTCACCGAGGATCACGCCGTGGCGGATTACTTTGAGGAGGCTGTGCGCCATGCCCGCCAGGGAGATCCTCCCCTCGAGCCCCGGACCCTGGCGACCTGGATCACCGGCGAGCTCTTCCGCCTGATGAACGAGGCGGGCGTGGAGATCGGGGACGTGCGCGTCCCTCCCACCGCCCTGGTGGACCTGATCCGCATGGTCCAGCGGGGGGAGATCAACCTGAACACGGGGAAGATGGTCCTTCGGGAGGCCTTTGAGACCGGCGAGGCCCCTCGTCGGATCGTGGAAGCCAGGGGGCTCACCCAAATCCGGGATGTGGAAGCCCTGCGGGCGATCGTCCTCCGGGTCATTGAGGAGAACCCGCGGGAGGTGGAGAGCTACCTGCGGGGCAAGGAGGGCGTGCTGAAGTGGTTCGTCGGCCAGGTGATGCGCGCCACCCGCGGCCAGGCCGACCCCCAGCGGGTCAACGAGCTGGTCCGCGAAGCCCTGGAGGCGCGCCGGTCCGCAGGACCTTCTTAGCGTCCATCCTCCGGCAGGAGGGGGATTCCGCCCGGAGCCCTGCTCTCGATCACGCAAAGGGCCGGGGCGAAGGCTGCTCCGGCAACCCCGAGCCCCTGGCTCTCGATGACGCGAAGGTCGCGGCGAAAGCGGCTCCTACAAAAAGATGGTTTTTGTAGGAGGGGCTTTAGCCCCGAACCTCCCGTCTTCGATGACGCAAGGGTCACAGCTGAAGCGGCTCTGATAACTTCGAACCCCTGGATTTTCGATGACGCGAAGGTCGCGGCGAAAGCCGCTCCTACGAAAATCCGTTTCTGTAGGAGGGGCTTTAGCCCCGAACACCCGTCTTCGATGAGGCAAAGGGTCACGGTGAAGGCTGCTCCGGCAACCCCGAGCCCCTGGTTCTCGATGGCGCAAAGGGTCGCGGCGGAAGCCGCGCCTGCGGTAAGAAGGCCGAAATGAATTTCGGCTTACGGAGGGGGGCTTTCGCCCCGAACCCCCGTCCTCGATAACGCAAGGGTCGCGGCGGAAGCCGCTCCTGCCTGTGCGGATCTCTGGGCAGGGGCTTGGGGCGCATCGGGAGCGCGATCCCCCCATGCGTCCGGCCCGCTGTCTCAGACGGTGCTGGATTAGCGCGGCCCGCTTCCCGGCCGGGAGCCACCGCCCCTTTCCCCGCGAACAGTCCGATAATAGAAAGGGAACCCGCCCTTCCACCCGGGAGGATGGGTCCCGATTCCGGGATCGGGAGGCGGAAGAATGACGGAGACCATGCGGGCCGTGGTCAAAGCGGCGCCGGGGCCGGGCCTGGTGATGGCCCAGCGTCCGATCCCCACCCCCGGTCCGGGGGAGATCCTGGTGAAAGTGAAGGCCGCCTCCATCTGCGGAACGGATCTCCACATTTACCGCTGGGACCCGTGGGCGCAGGGGCGGATCCGCCCGCCCCTGATCATCGGCCATGAGTTCTGCGGGGAGGTGGTTGAGACCGGGCCGGAGGTGGATGGGATCCGGGTAGGCGATTTCATCTCCGCCGAAAGCCACGTGATCTGCGGCCGCTGCGATATGTGCCGCACCGGGAAAGGACACCTCTGCCGCAACACCCGCATTTTAGGGGTGGACCGCGACGGCGCCTTCGCCGATTTCATCGTCATCCCCGCCGAGAACGCCTGGGTGAATCCCCCCGATCTCCCCCTCGAGGTGGCGGTCCTCCTGGAGAACTTCGGCAACGCGGTGCACACCGCCTTCGCCGTGGACCTGCGGGCGCGCAAGGTGCTGGTGACCGGCTGCGGGCCGGTGGGCCTGATGACCATCGCCGTGGCCCGGGCCATCGGCGCCCGCATGATCATCGCCACCGACATCAGCCCCTACCGCCTGGACCTGGCCCGACGGATGGGGGCGGACCACGTCCTCAACCCGCAGGAGGTCAACGTCGTGGAGGCGATCCGGGATCTGGCCGGCGGGGAGGTGGACGTGCTGCTGGAGATGTCCGGTGCCCCCTCGGCCATCCGCGAAGGCTTCGCGGTCCTCAAGCCGGGCGGCCAGGCGGCCCTGCTGGGGCTCCCTCCGGGCCCCATCGAGTTCGACCTGGCCAACATGGTGATCTTCAAAGGCGTGACGGTCCACGGCATCGTCGGGCGCCGCCTGTGGGAGACCTGGTATGAGATCCGGGGGCTGCTCAACTCGGGGGCCGTCGATCTGCGCCCGGTGGTCACCCACCGCTTCCGCCTGGAGGAGTTCGACCAGGCTTTCGCGACCATGGCCAGCGGCCGCAGCGGGAAAGTGATGCTGATCCCATAAAAATGATCCGCGGGGAGGGAGCGTCATGTCCGCACAGCCTGCCACCGTCGACAAACTGGCGTGGATCCGGGAGGAGCTGCAGGCCCTTCAGGAGCAGGGCCTCTACATCCACATCCGCACCATCCAGTCGGCCCAGGGGCCATGGCTGATCGTGGACGGCCGGCGGGTGCTGAACTTCTGCTCCAACAACTACCTGGGGCTGGCCAACCATCCGCGCATGCGGGAAGCCGCCCGCCAGGCCGTTGAGAAATACGGCGTGGGGCCGGCCGCCGTGCGCACCATCGCCGGCACCCTGGACCTCCACCTGATCCTGGAGGAGAAGCTGGCCCGCTTCAAGGGGGTGGAGGCGGCCATCTCCTTCCAGTCGGGCTTCAACGCCAACCTGGCTACCATCCCCGCCCTGGTGGGGGAGGGCGACGCCATCTTCTCCGATGAGCTCAACCACGCCAGCATCATCGACGGCTGCCGCCTCTCCCGCGCCCGCATCGTCCGCTACGCCCACAACGACCCCAGCGACCTCGAGGCAAAGATCCGGGAGAACCTGGGGACGTTCCGGCGGGGCCTGATCGTCACCGACGGCGTCTTCTCCATGGACGGCGACATCGCCCCCCTGCCGGAGATCGTGGAGATCGCCGAGCGTTACCACCTGATGCTGATGGTGGACGACGCCCACGGCGAGGGGGTGCTGGGCCGAGGCGGCCGGGGGATCGTGGACCACTTCGGGCTCCACGGCCGGGTGGACATCGAGGTGGGGACCCTCTCGAAGGCCTTCGGGGTGGTGGGCGGCTACGTGGCCGGGCGCCGGGAGATCGTGGAGTGGCTGCGCCAGCGCGGCCGCCCCTTCCTGTTCTCCAGCGCCATGACCGCCGCCGACACCGCCGCCTGCATCGCCGCCGTGGAGATCCTGGAGGAGTCCACGGAGCTGGTGGACCGGCTCTGGGAGAACACCCGCTACTTCAAAGAGGAGATGCGCCGCCTGGGCTTCGACCTGGGTCAAAGCGTGACCCCCATCACCCCGGTCATGCTGGGGGATGCCCATCTGGCGCAGACCTTCAGTCGCCGGCTCTTCGAGGAGGGGGTCTTCGCCCAGGCCATCGGCTATCCCACCGTGCCCCGGGGCAAGGCCCGCATCCGGGTGATGATCTCCGCCGCCCACAGCCGGGAGGACCTGGATCGCGGGCTCGAGGCCTTCGCCAAAGTGGGGCGGGAGCTGGGGGTGATCCGTTAAAGCGCACGCTGCGGACGGCGGAGAGGTCGCCGTCCGCAGCGCCCTTTTACTCCTTCTCCAGCCAATCCAGGAACTCGCGGGCGGTGAGGATAGGGATTCCCGCATATACTTTGAGGTTCAGCAGGTGTCGATCTCCACTGACAATACAATCCGCCTCCGCTTCCACCGCGCAGGCTAATATTTGCTCATCAGCCGGGTCCTCCGGGATCACTGGAGGAATCCTCGTATTCCCTGGCACGATCAGCGCCTCTTGTTCCAGCAGCGTCACCAATTCCTCCACTTCCTCATCGGTAATGGAATATCTGCGCCGAATGCGAGGGTATTGTAATACGGCGCGGATCTCCGCAATAATCGCCGGGGAAGTGACCAGAAGATACCGCCGATGCCGCCAGCTATTCAGAACCCGGGCGGTGGGCCCCGTGCGCGTCAGAAGGCTGCTCACAAAGATGTTGGTGTCGAGCACGGCTTTCCGCACAGGCAGACCTCACGGATGCGATGGCGTCCTCTACGTCCCGCTCGATCTCTTCCGGGGCAACCTCCGGCAGGCGGCTCCGGATGCGATCCAGCGTTCGAAAGCGAAGCTCGCGCTCCGCGATCAACCGCTCATAGATCTGAAAGGGGATGATGACCGCCATCGGCCGGCCCGAGCGTTCCACGATGATCATCTGGCCCTCGCGATCCACCCGGCGCAGCAGACCGGCAAACCGGTTACGAGCCTCCTGGGCCTCGATCCGCACTGGAGCCATCCGATCCTCCCGTCGTCCCCCTGCTTTGGCCTTTGATTTATTATTGCTTCCTAAGCGCAGGACGTCAAAAGCATTCCCGCTGACCTTTAGACAGGAGATAGGACACGGCCTGGGACGATGGTCCTGAACCGGTCCAGGGCCAGCCGGATGAGCCTCAAAAATTGCCTGAGCCTCAGCCGGAGCCGGTGCTGGAGGAGGATCAAGAGCTCCGAGTAGGCCTTAAAGAACCGGCTTCCAGGATCGCCTGGACCAACCGGGCGGCCTTCTGCGCATGCTCGTCCCGCTCCAAGATCTCGGCCATGAATTTCTCCATCGGCTCCAAAGGCAGGACCTCGGCCGTGACTCCTACCTCCCCCGAAGAGGATTCCCCCTCATCCTACCACCCCCTGTCCGATCTTCTCTCCAAAGGTCAGCTCCGTTCAGGACCCGGGTCTGCTTACGGCGCGGCTTTGTGGATAGCCTCCTCAGGCTTGGGGGAAGGCAGAGAGGCAGTCGCGTGGCATTCCGCCAGCCCTCTCCCTTCAGCAGCGCCGGCCCGACCACCAGCAGCGCGCACAGGACATCACCCCCGCCGGCCATACCGAAGTGTAATACTCCACCCCCGGAGGATCACGATGATGAGCCTGGGATCCGTGATGGACGGAAGGTTCCTCCCAAGGCCATCCGCCGGGTGGATCGCGATCCGCAACCGACCGGTCGGCGAGGGCATCCTCCGCTGGTGCTCCGGAGGGATGTCGGTCGGACCCAAGAGGAGCGCTGGATTGGTGTGCTGCGCGATCGGCGGAACCCCTGGACCCGCCCAGATGAGCCAAAGCTGGAAAGCCCTGCAATCACACCGGGGCCCATTCCTACGCTCCGGCACTCAAAGGCATGGCCATCAACAGCTCCTTCCATACCAGTAGTAACTCGCGCACGATGCGGAGTAATCGGGCAATGATGTGTAATACTCAGCGGGTGGAACCGACATCAAGCCCTGTAAAACAGTCCGGGTCCCCGCCTTCCGATCATAAACACCTGAAGCGACCTCATTGGTGCTGACATGAGTGCAGCTGAAACAGGAATTCCATTTCCGATCCTGGATCTGGCAGGTCCCCATATAGCAGTGCCAGATTCGAGTTTCGACATAGACATAGTAAAGTGGAGTGCTCATCGATCCCCCAATGCCGTAAGCATGCAGAATGCCATTATCCCAACCAGTGGTTCCCGCTTTGCCGACATAACCGATCCCTGGGGCGTAAACATACCACAGCATCTCCGCTCTCACCGTTCCGGATGTTATCCCGGCAATCAGGAAAGCCACCCAGATTCCTGTCAACCGTCGAAGGCTCGCGGATCGCATCCTCTACCTCCCTTCGAAAGTCCGGAGGGCTTCCTGATACTGGGCCCGGATCTCGTAAACGCCTTGAATCGCCATCTGAAGCCGATGGAACAGCAGCCGCAGCTCCCCCTCCGAGTCCAGGCGGCCAATCGCCTTCCCGCCTCCGTGATACAGCGGACGAGCTATGCCGGCGGGCGCCTGGAATTCCCGCGATTCCCAGAAGCGTCCTGCCTCCCGCACGATCGCGATGTCCCGGGGATCCCCCTCCATCATCTCATAGACCATGACATACTCCAGCGATCCCATGGGGATCACCCCCTCCTCCGGGAGCCGCAGGCGGCTCAACCCCAGCACCGGCGCCACCTCGTCCTGATCCACCCCCAGCACCACGATCACCACCCCCTCCCGAAACCGGGCCTGAAGCCACTTCTGATCCTCCGGGCGCATCCACCTCAGCGCCTCCCCATCCACGATCACCCCATCCAGCGGCCGCCCCATCGCCGCCAGCCGCAACGGAACCCAGCCCGAAAACAGCGCCACCCCTTCGGCTCGAAGCACCTCCATCGTCAGCAGCCCCCGGGCGAAGGGAAGCGGGCCCACAAAGGCTATGAAAGGCTCCCGCGGCAGCGCCGCCGCGTGGGCCGGCGAGGGCGTCAGGGCCGCCGGCAACCCCTCCCGCAACCCCAGGACCCCCAGACCCACCAGAACCCCCACCAACAGAAACCCCATCCCTCCCTTCATCCCTCCCGAGAACGCATGCCTGATCATTTCATCGCCTCCTCCACCCCACCAGGAGTCCCTCGTCTGATCGTTCCCCTCCCTTCGCAGTTCCAAGAAGAAAGCAAGAAGAAAGGATGCATCACCTGGCTTTTACCCGTATACGACTCCCCAGGCCCCGGCATTCGAAGGGGAGGAGGTGTCTTGATCAAGTGTCTCCCCAGATTCGCCAGCTGGGTGGCCCTGAAGCTGTCCACCATGGTGCGCATCCACGACCGCTCAATACGCCCCCGGGAACTGGAACATTGCTCACTGTCCACTGACACGACCATGAACTCCATCCCGATTGAGCATGAGCACTGGGAATAAGAATCAAAGTTAAAGTGGAAACACCTATCACAGCCGCTATAAGCCGGGGCCTCATGGGGTTCCTCCCGTTTTCCCTTTTTCGCTTTCGCAGATCCGGGCCATCTCGGGGCTGAGCTGGAGCAGCAGCTCCCCGCGAGGATCCGGCCGGAGGACCCAGACAGGCCCATATACCCGTTCTTCATCGGAATGCCGCTGACCCCCGGCCTCCCGTCGCTCCTGGCGCACCGCGCGCAACTGCCCGTCTTCGCTGATCGCCATCCAGGCCCGCTCGACCCATCCCCCTTCCCACCGCACCGTCCGCCTCCACCAGGTCACAGGCCCCTCTCCCCAGATCCGCTCCGGCGCCGCTCCCTCCAGGCTACGCGGAGCCGGTAGATCGAAGCCGGTCCTTTCTTCCGATGTCGGCTCCCAGCCATCCGCCCGCAGTTTCCCCAGATCCACGAAGGGCGGGAAGGCCCACCGCATCGCCTCCGGAGAGGAGGGCTCCTGAAAACAGACCGGTCCCCCCGGGTCCATAAAGCGGGCTTCCCACCCCACAGCCGCCGTGCGCCAGATCTCTGCATATAGACGACCGTCTGGAAGCCAGAAGCGTCCATGCATGCGAGCCGGCTTCTCATCGTTTCCGACCTCCAAGAAGACCTCGCCCCGGATCTCCTGGCCATTGGCCGGGTCCGGTGCAGATGGATCGAAGGAACGCCGGCGAAACACCCAGGCGAGGAGACGGCCCGGACTTTCCGGAGGCGGCCGGAGAAAAGCCGGAGGCGAAGCGCCCGGAGGGACCATCGTGGGGGACGAGGACATGACAGGCGGGGTGGAGGCCGGGGCCGGCGTGGTCGCCCCCCCATGAATCAGGCGTAGCCATTCCGGCAGGCCCGGGCGGAAAGCCGCGACTGTGATCATCAACCCGAAGAGAAGGATGAAGAATAATCCTCCTCGCACTTCCCGAAACCGATATCGCGCCACCGATCGTTCTCCCCGCATCCCTTGATCCTCCAGATCGCCCGTCAGCAGCGCTGGCCCGACCACCAGTAGCGCGCACAGGACATCACCCCCGCCGGCCACACCGAAGTGTAATACTCCACCCCTGGAGGACCGCTGGGATCCGGACTCGCCCGATAGGCCGATCGCGTGTTGATATACGCATCATACACGCTCGAACTGACGGACCTCGTCCCTTTGCCGGTGCAGTAAAAGCACTGGTCGAGATACTGATCCTGAACAGAGCAAGATCCCGCACAATGCCAGATACGCGAGCCCACGAAGATGTAATACAGGGCCCGAGAGGAGGAAGACGATCCCCAACCCTCCAGAACTCCACCAAACCAGTAGCCATAGGTCCAAGCATTCGCTACATAGCCCGCCCCCGGCACATACAGGTTGTGGCGATCCTCACAGTTCGGCGGCGGACAGTCGTGAGCCCAGGCCACCGGGGAAGAAAGACGGGAGGAAAGAATCCGCCACCCCACCAGCCCCAGCCCCAGGATCAGCACCCCACCGATGATCCGCCTCACCACCTTCCTCATGGCTTCCCTCCCACCCCCGGAGATCCCTCCCATCGCCGCCGCGCCTCCTCAAACTGCGCCCGCAAATCATATGCCCCATCAATGGTGGTGTGCAGCCGCCGGAACAGCAACCGCACCTCCTGCTCCGAATCCAGACGCCCAATGGCCTTCCGGAAGGATGCAAACAGCGGACGCCGGATGCCCGACGTGTAGCTATCCCCCTGCTCGATCAACCGCCCCAGCCAATCTCCCAAACGGGCCTGATCCTCCGGTTCCCCCAGCACCTGCGAGTAAACCAGCGTGTATTCCAGCGGTCCCATCGGGATCACCCCCTCTTTCGGATCCCGCAGCCGCTTCAACCCCAGCACCGGCACCACTTCATCCTGATCCACCCCCAGCACCACGATCACCACCCCCTCCCGAAACCGGGCCTGAAGCCACTTCTGATCCTCCGGGCGCATCCACCTCAGCGCCTCCCCATCCACGATCACCCCATCCAGCGGCCGCCCCATCGCCGCCAGCCGCAACGGAACCCAGCCCGAAAACAGCGCCACCCCTTCGGCTCGAAGCACCTCCATCGTCAGCAGCCCCCGGGCGAAGGGAAGCGGGCCCACAAAGGCTATGAAAGGCTCCCGCGGCAGCGCCGCCGCGTGGGCCGGCGAGGGCGTCAGGGCCGCCGGCAACCCCTCCCGCAACCCCAGGACCCCCAGACCCACCAGAACCCCCACCAACAGAAACCCCATCCCTCCCTTCATCCCTCCCGAGAACGCATGCCTGATCATTTCATCGCCTCCTCCACCCCACCAGGAGTCCCTCGTCTGATCGTTCCCCTCCCTTCGCAGTTCCAAGAAGAAAGCAAGAAGAAAGGATGCATCACCTGGCTTTTACCCGTATACGACTCCCCAGGCCCCGGCATTCGAAGGGGAGGAGGTGTCTTGATCAAGTGTCTCCCCAGATTCGCCAGCTGGGTGGCCCTGAAGCTGTCCACCATGGTGCGCATCCACGACCGCTCAATACGCCCCCGGGAACTGGAACATTGCTCACTGTCCACTGACACGACCATGAACTCCATCCCGATTGAGCATGAGCACTGGGAATAAGAATCAAAGTTAAAGTGGAAACACCTATCACAGCCGCTATAAGCCGGGGCCTCATGGGGTTCCTCCCGTTTTCCCTTTTTCGCTTTCGCAGATCCGGGCCATCTCGGGGCTGAGCTGGAGCAGCAGCTCCCCGCGAGGATCCGGCCGGAGGACCCAGACAGGCCCATATACCCGTTCTTCATCGGAATGCCGCTGACCCCCGGCCTCCCGTCGCTCCTGGCGCACCGCGCGCAACTGCCCGTCTTCGCTGATCGCCATCCAGGCCCGCTCGACCCATCCCCCTTCCCACCGCACCGTCCGCCTCCACCAGGTCACAGGCCCCTCTCCCCAGATCCGCTCCGGCGCCGCTCCCTCCAGGCTACGCGGAGCCGGTAGATCGAAGCCGATCCTTTCTTCCGATGTCGGCTCCCAACCCTCCGCCGCCAGCTTCCTCACCTCGACGAAGGGCGGGAAGGCCCACCGCATCGCCTCCGGAGAAGAGGGCTCTGGAAAGCAAACCGGCCCCCCCGGATCCACGAAGCGGGCCTCCCAGGCCCTCCCCGCGGTGCGCCACATCTCCGCATAGAGACGGCCATCCGGGAGCCGAAATTGTCCGTGCAGGCGAACCGGCTGTCCGTCCTCCCCCACTTCCAGGAAGACTTCGCCCCGGATCTCCTGACCGTTAGCCGGATCCGGCGCCGAGGGATCGAAGAAACGCCGGCGAAACGACCAGGCGAGGACACGGCCCGGGCTTTTCGGAGGCAGTCGAAGGAAATCCGGAGCCGAGGCTCCTGGCGGGCTCCCGGCCGGGGTGGAAGACGAAGCATCGGGAGGAGAAGCAGATGTCGGCGTGGTCGCCTCCCCGACCCGGGGAAGCGTTCCCGGCCGGGCCGGACGGAAAGCGCCCGCCCAGACCATCCACCCGAGGAGCAGGAGCACGAACAGTCCTCCGGGCACCGCCCAAGATCGATGTCGCACCATCGAACCATCCTTTTATGATTTTTCAGGGCGAAGAGAGCCAAAAGGTCTCTTCACATCCCCAACATCATCCAGAGGCCGTTCCTGCTCCTCACCAATCCGCGGAGCCAATCGTTCCCTCCCATGTTCCACGGGAAGCCTCCCAACGTGCATGCTGGCCGACCACCCGATATCGATGAGGCCGGTCTGAAGGGCATGTGAACGCAATAACTGACCCGGATACGCCACTTGTCCCATAATTGGTAAATTCGGCTGTTCCACTTGTCTCGACACGGAACTGCGTGGGCTCGCCGCATCCTTCATATCCTTGAACACGCGTATACACCCATCGACTCCACGGGGCATAGGTATCCCCCCAGATCCGCCAGAGGAGTGTCCCCTGAGTGGTCCATTGGATGCATCCACGGCCGGATACATAACCGCCGGTGACGGGGTAATTCACCACTGTCCATTTACAGGACCAGCCGCCCCAGGAGGCCTGCACGCCGGTCGTTCCAGCGACGAAGAAGCCCATCATCAGGATCACGGCGAAAATCACGAGCCCCAGACGCTTCATTGCCTCACCTCCTCACCGAGCTGAAATCCACCCGATGCGCTGACACCGCTGTTCCGTCTCCGCGGAAAGGCGCAACGCCTCCCTTCGCCCCTCGACCATCACCGGCCCCCGGATCTCTTCATATTCCGTCCACCGGGCTTGTTCCTTCATCTCCGAACGCCCCAGCGCATACACTACCCACCCCGCCGGGTCTACTCCCAGCACCCATACCCGCTGACCTCCATCCGGCATCTCCTCCACCCGTTCCCAGCGCTGAATCCATGAAGGGACTTCCCCCCTGACCGGGAGCAACGGAAGGTTGGGTTCCGGAGTGGGGAAAGTCATTCGGCCCGTCAACCGGTAGCCCGAGGATTCCAGCCGCTCGACAATCACCCGAGAGGGCAACCACGTCTGCAACACCGAGGCCTTCAGACCCGGCTGCTTCCGAAAGCAGAGTGGGGGATCCGAATTGTAGAAGCTCCGCTCCTCCCCTTGGTCCGCCAGAGATTCATACCGGAGAAGGCCCCGAGGGTCTACTTCCCGTGTATAAACCTGCACCGGATAGCCGTCGGAGCCGGTGAGGGCGACCCGCTCAACCCGATACCGTTGCTCCTGAACGGACTCAGGCCCGTCTGCGATCCGAAGGCGCACCTGCACTTCCTGACGCACCGTCCGCTGCGGGAATTCCGTCGCATAACGGATGAAGGGGGGCGGCTCGAAAGATGCGGCAGATGAGGAACCGAAGAGGAAAGCATCGGAGGCGGGAGGGGGAGCAGGATCCGGCGTTGGCGGCTGGGTGTGAAAGTCCAACTGCTTCCATCCCCCCAGGCTCAGTATAAGCCCCGCCAAGCCCGCCCCCAGAATCCAAAGACGAAAGGCAGAAGACCTACGACCCATCTTCGCTTCCTCCTTATTACGATTCATCTCCACGATAAAACCCCGGTGGTCCGCTGTCAATGCCCATTCTGCTAACTCCGGTTGGCATTTTGCCAACTCCTCCATCCCACCCCCCTCAGGCCCCTTACGGATGCGGTGAGGTCCCCGCTATATGGCTGCTTCCAAAACGGGCCGCCGCGAGGACTGCACAGGTCCCTTCGGGCCCTCCCGCTCCCACGTCGGTCCGTTCTCGGACATCGGATCGTCCGCCAGCCGGCTTTTTCGGCGCCCAGGCCGGATTCGGTCGTCCCACCCGGTGGTATCATGCCGTTGGGGGTCCGGAGCAGGCCTCCGGTCCGGCCTTCAAGGCCGTCAAGAGTCTTTCAGCGGAGGAACAGAGGTCCCGGAGATGTCGCCCCATTCCGCCCACGATGCCATCGCGGTGCTCGACTTCGGCTCCCAGTATGCGCAGCTGATCGTCCGCCGCATCCGGGAGGCCGGCGTCTACGCCGAGCTGTTCCCATGGGACGCGGACCCCGCTGAGGTCCTCGCCCTGCGGCCGAAGGGCTTCGTCCTCTCGGGCGGTCCGGCCAGCGTCTACGAGCCCGGCGCCCCCTCGCTTCCCCCTTACGTCCTGGAGAGCGGCCGGCCGGTGCTGGGGATCTGCTACGGGATGCAACTGTTGGCCCACGCCCTGGGCGGGCGGGTGGCTCCGGCCCCAGCCCGGGAATACGGTCGGGCGGAGGTGGAGATCCTGGAGCCGGAGGATCCCCTCTGGCGCGGGCTGCCCTCCCCCATGGCCGTCTGGATGTCCCACGGGGACCGGGTGGAGGCGCTCCCTCCCGGCTTCCGGGCGATGGCCCGCTCCCCCAACGCCCCCTTCGCGGCCATCGGCGATCCGGCCCGCCGCCTTTACGGCGTGCAGTTCCACCCCGAGGTCGCCCACACGCCCCTGGGCCGGGAGCTGCTGCGCCGCTTCGCGGTGGCGCTGTGCGGCTGTCGGCCCACCTGGACCCCCGGGGCGATCGCCGAGGAGCAGATCGCGCGGATCCGGGAGCGGGTGGGCGGGGAACGCGTGCTCTGCGCGGTCTCCGGGGGCGTGGACTCCACGGTGACTGCGGTGCTGGTCCACCGGGCGGTGGGCGAGCAGCTCCAGTGCCTCTTCGTGGACACCGGGCTGCTGCGCAGGGGGGAAGGGGAGGAGGTGGTGGCCGCCCTGCGGGCCCTGGGGCTGCCGGTGGCCGCCGTGAACGCCGCCGAGGCTTTCCTGGAGGCCCTGCGGGGGGTCACCGATCCCGAGGAGAAACGGGTGCGGATCGGCCATACCTTCATCGCCGTCTTCGCCGAGCACGCCCGTCGGCTGGGCCCCTTCCGGTTCCTGGCCCAGGGCACCCTCTACCCCGACGTCATCGAGAGCCGGGCGCCGGAGCGGCGGGCGGCCGCCCGGATCAAGACCCACCACAACGTCGGCGGGCTCCCCCCCGATCTCTCCTTCGAGCTCATTGAGCCCCTGCGGTATCTCTTCAAGGATGAAGTCCGCGCCCTGGGGGCGCATCTGGGGATCCCGGAGGCCCTGCTGCGCCGGCAGCCCTTCCCGGGCCCTGGGCTGGCCGTGCGCTGCGTCGGGGAGGTCACCTGGGAACGGCTGGAACGGTTGCGAGCCGCCGACGCCATCGTGCAGGAGGAGCTGGCCCGCTCCGGCTGGGCCGAGCGGGCCGCCCAGGCCTTCGCGGTGCTGCTGCCGGTGCGCAGCGTGGGCGTGATGGGGGACGCCCGGACCTACGAGGAGGTGGTGGCGGTGCGGGCGGTGGCCACCGAGGACTTCATGACCGCCAGCTGGGTTCCCCTGCCCCACGAGCTGCTGGACCGCATCGCCACGCGGATCGTGAACGAGGTCCCCGGGGTGAACCGGGTGCTGTATGACATCACGAACAAACCCCCCGCCACCATCGAGTGGGAATGAGAAGAGCGAGGAAGCCTCGAGATGCCCCGGGCCTTTTGAACTTCCCGCCTGATCAAGGATATGAGCAGACCTTAGGATAAATGCTATCGCGCTGTTCAACCTCCGAAAACACGGAGGGGATCCCCATGGCCTTGCACCAACCCCGTATCCTGCTGGTGGATGACGAACCCGACCTGCTGGCAGAACTGAAGCCCCTCATAGAGCGCGCCGGATTTCAGGTGTTCACCGCTCGTCACGGCGAAGAAGCTCTGGAGCGCATTGCCAAGGAGCAACCGGACCTGGTGGTGCTGGACGTGCTTATGCCCCGGCTCGACGGGCGCGAGGTGCTGCGCCGCCTGCGTCAGGCTGGGGACTGGACCCCCGTCATCCTGCTCACCCAGGTGGGCACGCCAACGGAACGCGCGCTCAGCCTGTTGGAGGGGGCGGATGATTATCTCAACAAGCCCTTCGAGCCGCTGGAACTGATCGCCCGCATCCAGGCCGTGCTGCGGCGCATGCGGCGCGGTGAGCCCCCACTGTGGGCTTTCCGCTACCTGGTGTGTGGAGAGCTAGTGCTGGATCGCCAGGCGCGACAGGTGCGACGGGCTGGCCGAGAGCTGACTCTCACACCTCGCGCTTTCGCATTGCTGGAGTTCCTGATGCTACATCCGGGCGAAGTGATCTCACGGGAACGCTTATTGGACCAGCTGTGGGGCTGGGCACACCCGGTGGGGACACGAGCGGTGGACATCCGGGTGGCAGAACTGCGCAAGGAGCTGAGCGACGACCCAGAAAGGCCTCGTTACATCGAGACGGTGGTGGGACAGGGGTACCGATTCATTGGCGAAGTGAAGGGAGAGCCGTGAAGGGCAATTGGCGTGCGGCGCTGGCCGCTGGGCCGGCTCTGATAGGGCTGGTGCTGTCGGCATTGCTAACTCACGATGTGCTGCCCAACCAGGTTCTGGTTGGCACCTACCAAGTGGATCTGGCCGCGCTGGCGGTCGGGGCTGGTGTGCTAATCAGTATCACAGGATGTGGGATTCTGGGGCTACAAAAATGGATTGGGCATCAAGTGGCAAAAGCCCGCACGGCAGAACGGGAAGCCCATGCAGCGGCCTATCGGCGGTTTCTGCGACGGCTGGACCATGAGCTCAAAAACTCGCTGGCGATCATGCGCCTGGGGATGGCCAATCTCCAGAATCGCTTGGCGCTGTCATCCGGGGAAGAGGATTCGCTGACACGTTTGGGTGAGCAGGTGCGACAGCTGGAAGGCTTGACGACAGGGCTGCGCTGGCTGGCAGAGCTGGACGAGCTGCAACTGGAAGGGGAGCCGGTGGACCTACAGGCGGTGCTGGAGGAGGCGCTGGCTCTGGCAGGCGATCCGAGCACATGGCCAGGACGGGAAGTAGACGTGCATATGCAGCGGGTGCCATGGCCAGTGGGGCGAGTGTGGGGAGACCGGGATTTGCTGGTGGTGGTCTTTCGCAACCTGCTGGACAACGCCCTCAAGTTCACGCGGGCGGGCGATCGGGTGGAAGTGCGGGTTATGGAAGACGGGGGATGGGCTGTGGTGGAGGTGGCGGATACGGGGCCAGGCATCCCGGCGGAGGAGTTGCCTCACATCTTCGAGGAACTGTACCAGGGGAGTAACGCCCGGGGCGTGCCCGGGAGCGGGCTGGGGCTGGCGCTGGTGCAGCGGATTGTGGCCCTGCATGGGGGGGAAGTGACGGTGCGCAGTCGGGAAGGGCAAGGAACAGTGGTAAGGGTGCGGCTGCCGCTGGCACCGGAGACGTAATGTTTCAGATCTGATACAAGGCATTTGGAGACTGTTACTGGCCTGTAACACGGTGAAACATAGGGCGTGGTAGAGTAGGAGTAGGCTTGAATTACATGGATCTGGACGACCAGTGTCTCGCCGTCATCAAGGAAGTATAACTATTTGGGAGTAGTCCTCAGGCGGCTTAACAAGGCTTTACTGCGTTGGCAAAATCGGAAGAGCAAGACGATATTCAGCTCTGAAGAACGATGAGACGAGGAGGTGACTCATGGCTTATTACTACGGTAGTGCTTCTTGGTTCTGTTGCGGGCACGCGGGTAGTTGGTCCAGCCGTTGTGCGGACACCGGGCACGGCTCCTGCGGTAATTGTGAGAGCTATCTGGACCACGCTGCCTGGCCCAAGCTCAAGCGGCCAGGATATCCCGACTGCAATAAGTCCGACAATTGCCTGTCGCTGCCCTGGAAGTACTGTGGCGACACCCTCGTAGTCTACAACCGTTGTAACGGGCAGCAGGTCACTGTAGAAGTTCACGATTGCGGACCTAACACCAACAACTACTGCAATTGGCCATGCGGATGCGGTTATCCCAACTGCCCAGCGATCATCGATTTGACCCCCAACGCATTCTCTAAGATCGCCAACTTGGATGTAGGGCGCATTCCAGTGCGGGTTACAGCGTAGATTAGGGAGGAACTGCCATGACACGCATTACACGTCGTCGGTTCCTGCAAAGTATTGCGCTAGGCTCCGGGGCTTTGATCACCCAGATGGCTCTTGAACCGGCTCGTATGCTGGTCGGGCCAGGAGACCAAAACGTGGAAGACAGGACCATCTTCCTGGAAGGAGACATTAGCACTGTTGATCTATCTCAGGGCACATTGGTCATCAACGAACGAGGAGAAGTCCCGGTCCGTCTCCGAATATCGAGCAGCACGCGGATTTGGAAGGGAGAAGTGACGGACCTGGCTGCGCTGGAGCCAGGGGATTTCCTATACCTGCGAGCGCTGCCTGAACCCGACGGTACATTTATCGCCACTAAGATCTGGGCGAATATTGCTAACCTGATGGGAACCGTGAGCGCTCTAGAGAACAACGGCTTTCAGTTGCGAATTGATGGTCACGCCCATGAAGGAGTGGAACGCCTCATCACCGTCCGTTTCCGCGCCGGCCTGGTGGTGAACGACAACCCCGGGATAACACCGGCCCTGCATCCCGGTCAACCGGTGCAGGTGCTGGGTGTGGTGGAGAAAGACGGAACCCTCAGTGCAACACGGATATGGGTGGGAGAGTAAGGTGTTAGGTGGTTCCGATAGGGGAGGTGGAGCATGGCCCAACAGGTAGTAAGACTGAGCCGTCATTGAAACGCGCCTCAACCGGCTCGGGAAGCCGGCACGCCCGTGGCTCTCTGCTGTCGTTTACTCGAAGGCTTGAAGGTGGTCAAGCGGTCACCATACTATCGAAGGTTACATTCGGAGCTCCAGGCCACCTTTCCAGCTGATGCCTGGCATGATGATGAATGGGCTTTCTTTGTCTTCGAGCTGAATGATAGAGGGGCGAAAGTTGTACCTCAAGGCTCCAGACTTGTCGTTTTCGCTGTGGAGATGGAAAGCCAGATGCTGAGAGAAGTTAAGCTCATTACTGTGGATGCATACCGGAAGGAAGCAAGCGTGGAAGATTTACGAGGAGGAGAACAATATGTCGTTCCTCTGCCACCCGATTGGTAAGATATTACTTGAGAAAAAACACCTTTTTCTCCTTGCGTTGTTCGCGCCCTCCCTGCTCGGCTGCGGTACCTTCGACGTCAAAGCCCATCTCATGCGGCCGACGGAGGCCACCGCAACCGCACAGGCTGCCTTCACCCCCACGCCCAAACCCAATCTGGGCAAACTGGCCTATGTCCAGGGCGGCGACATCTGGGTCCAAGCCCTGCCTAACGGCGAGCTCCGGCGCCTGACAACCGACGGCCGCAACTATGCCCCTCGTTGGTCCCCCTCCGGCCGGTGGCTGGCCTTCCGCAAAGGCGACTATCAGGTCTGGATCGTGCACGCCGATGGTGGGGGTGCCTACCCCCTGAACGGAGGCGCGGCGGTGAGCGCCTTCGCCTGGGCGCCGGCCCAGGACCGCCTGGCCTACGTGGCCGCGGGCAGCGAGTTGCGCGTGGCCACTGCCAATGGGGATCAACCGGTCACCCTGGTTTCCCCGTCGCCCGATGTCGAGATCGGCCGGATTGCCTGGAGCCCGGACGGCGCCTGGTTGGCCTATGAGCGGCGCGAGCTGGAAGCCGGCAGGCCGCCTACGATGGGCCTGTGGAAAGTCTCGGCGGAAGGGGGCGAGCCGGTGCGGCTCTATCCCAACGCTCAAGCCGACATGGGCGACCTCATCCTCCACGGGTGGACCGGCGATGGGCGCTTCCTGTTGGTCCAGAGCGACATGAACTCGGCGTCCCTGCTGGCCGACGGCGCGCCCCTCTACGCCCTGCCGGCGGACGGCGGTCCGCTTGTGAACCTGGCCGAAGCGGTGCTGGCCTACACGGATTTCATCGCCCCCCGTCCGGGCACCGACGAGGTGGCTGTGGTTGTCGGCGGGGGGCGTGAGGCGTGGCAAAACAAGCGGCTATCCCTCGTCCGGGCGTCCACTGGCGAGGGGAGGCTGTTGACTCCTCCCGATCAGGCGATCTCTGCGCCGGCCTGGTCGCCGGATGGCCGGCACATTGTCTACGTCGCCATGCCCGCAGCGGAAGGTCTGGCCGGTGGGGAGCCGGCCCGCCAGGCACTGCTGGGGCGGCACCTGTGGGTCATCAACGTTGAGGATGGCCAGAGCCAACCGCTCACCGACGATCCGGCCTACCGCGATGAGCATCCCCTCTGGTCTTCCGATGGGCGCCATATCCTCTTCGCCCGCCTGGACGACCAAAATCGGGCCTCCGTGTGGCTGATCTCCGCCGATGGCGGCGAGCCCCAGCAGGTGGCGAGTGAGCTGACGCCAGCCCCCGAATGGTTCGGCTACTACGGCCACCTCAACTGGGACGATCTCCTGGATTGGTGGCCCAATACGCGGCATGTCGCTCGCGTCCCGGCGCTCACCCCGCCGGGGTCCCCATCTGGACCATCCCCCTCGACCCTACGAATTGCCGAAACCTCAGCTACACCCGCGGCGTCCCCATCCGCCGCCTCGACACAGAGCCCACAACCGTTTTCCCCGGTTGTATCCGGCACGATATCGGTGCCCACTGCCGTTCGCTCCTACCATGCTGTCCTGGAGCAGTTCAGCCACGCGCGCAACGGCGACGCTCGCTGGCGGGTGGAACGCTGGTACCAAGCCCCGGACCGGTTCCGCCAGGAGGTGGACAAGCTGGAAGGGCCGCCATCGGCCGCCGGGGACCGCACTTTCGTACGCAACGGAGACACTGTCTGGCTCTTCATTCCCGACGAGAACCGGGTCGTCATCAGCCGGCCCGCTGACCCAAGCTTCGGTCGGCCGGAAACGGTTCCTGATGGGGCATTGTATGCGGGCTTTGAAGAGCACCCGCTGGGCGACAAGATGATCGCCGGACGAGCGGCCAGGGGACTCCGCCTGGTTCCCAAGGACCCGGAAGCGGCTCACGAGGTCTACATCTGGTACGACCGGGAAACGGGAGTGGTGCTGGTCCGAGAAGAACACGCTCCTGACGGCGCCCTGGAACAGGCCGTGCGCACCCTGGAGGTTCAGTTCAACGTGGACCTGCCTGCTAACCTGTTCACATTTGAGCCACCGGCAGGGGTTAGGGTGGAGGATCAGAGCTGAGATCTGAGATCCCTCTCTCCCCCTCGCAAGCGGTTGCCAATACCGGAAAAAGATTCGCTAAAGGAGGACCACATCCTGGATACCCTTCCTATGGGTGAACCGGGTGCTGTATGACATCACGAACAAACCCCCCGCCACCATCGAGTGGGAATAAGGAGGCTCTCAGTGAAGGGCCGACGGATCTTGACCGTCGAGATAATGGGGGGCGTGGCAGTCTGGCTTTTTATGATCCTGACCCGTGCGGTTCCAGCGGCAGTTGTAGGAGTGCGTTACCGCTGGTCCGCCGAACATCCCGGAAGGGAGCCGGAACGCATGACCGCGTAGATCGGACCAGGCCCGGGGGCGCGCTCGAGGGATGGGAGGGGATCGACAAGGGTCCTCTTCTTTCCGCGCCAGGGGGAACGCGGCTAAGGAGCCACGCCGAGATTCCAGCCCTTTAGAAAGCGGTGGAGGGAGCGCCCCCGGCCCGGGCTCGGTCCGCCTCTCCTGCAGACTTTGGGTGTCCTGAAGGGCCTCGGGAATCCGGGCGAGAGAAGACTCTCAGGACCAACTGCAGGGCCGGTGTCGGGATGGGGCCCTCGGAGGTGGCCTTCAGCAGCCCGTAGGTCCATGCCCAGGCTACAACGTCCTCCGGCCCTTCGCATCCCAGCTTCTCGCACAGGCGCTGAGCAGCCCGCCGGGCGCCCTCCCGGCTGATCCCCCATCGGCACGCCCGTTCCTTCCAGGAGATCGGGCGAGCCAGATCTGCCAACCGCTCTGCCTCCTCCGGGCGCAACTGTCGAAGACGGCTTCCAACGGCCGTTTCGAAGCGCTCCACCCGGGCGCGCAGAGGGGGAGGCCAAGCCTCTCCGGTCTCCCGGAAGGCCTGGAGCCAGCGGAGGTTCTCCGTCCAGGGATCGGCGCAATCGAGGTACCCAGCGAACCCCAGCCGCCAAGCCGTCCAGAGATAGAGGTCCGGAGGGGAAGGGCTCCAGAGGAGGATGCGGTAGGAGGCTGAGCTTTGCTGCAGGGTGAAGCCCAGATCCAGGCCGCACCGGCCGGGCAGTTCGGCGGCGATGAGGAAATCACAGGGGAAAGCAGGGGGTCTCTGAGAGGGAGCGAGGAAGAGGACGGGCTCCCCCAGGGCCTCGGTGAGAGCCCGGGCCAGAAGGGGGCCCCGGGTGGGATCCTCGATCAAAATGAAGGTTCGGTCCATCGCGTTCCCCTTGCTCTAAGGGAAAAGGGCCCCTTCGGGAGAGTCCTTCCGCCCCCGCTGGGCGCTCGGGAACCGCCCGAGGGATCCCTCTCGCGCCTCGAGTCGGACTCCGGTCGTCCCCGGCGCAAGGTCCGAATCTTCGCTCCGTAGGAAGCGATGAGGCGCTTCTCCCGGAAGGCCCGGCCGGACCGCCCCACGCACCCCTGGCCACCGAATTTGGAGCATTCCCCAAATGATCTCTATTCAAATTACCCCAGCGAACCGGGAAAGGTTGGGGGCTCTCCCTCGCTCCCAATGGACTACGGCCCCTCACTCTTGAGATCCTGGCCGGCCTGTAGACGAAACGCTCGGATGGATCGGGGCTGCGGGATGCGACCGTGGGCGAAAGCCGGTTGTTTCGCTCTGATTATAAGGGGCTTTCGAGGAGTTCTCCAGGCGGTGCGGCTGGGCCTGGGATCTCCACAGCTGCATCGTGGCGAGCCCGGCCACTCGTAGGGTCGGGGCGAAATACACAGTCAGCAAGAGGTGAAGCCAGGCCATATCCCTGTTCTTAGGGTTGCACATCCAGGGTGGCTGCCCGCACCGTCCCACTTATTGAACGCGCTTCAGATGCGCTGCGATCTGTAAAAGGGTAGAAACCGGATAAGGATGATCGGATCGTGAGGCGGTGATCACAATGGAAACCCCCTCTTGATTCCAGGCCAACATCTGAACTGTCCCATTATCCACGAAAACTCCTTCGTATTTCCCATTGACGATTACTTTCTGCAATTCATAATGCTCAGATATCGTCTTTACAGGATGATTTGTGATAGATATCTCCACAAAAGCCCGACTTTGAGGATCCACATAATCGATGTGAATGGTCTGGATTCCATTGGGATGGTTGATGACGAAGGCGAAGGGCGTTGTGGGCGTCAAGGGCAGCCAGTTGGGAAGCCAAATCGGGAAGGAGATCCGGCGGAGAGCCGATTCTAAAGGCTCGCCGGACACCCCAAACGGGGACTCCTGAACCGCATGAACGGACATTGGAGCGCGCACAGATCCAGACATCAGAAGCACCAAAGGGATCCAAAGCAGAGACAACAGGACAGCAAGAGGACGGAGTTTCATCGTGCACCTCCATTAGGGCCAGATAACATAGAAAGAGCTCGCTTGAGCCTATACCCTGCAATCCCATGGCCTGGATGCGCATGTGAAGGGATCAGCATTGCGAATCTCCAGAGCGGAACCATGAAGAACGGCTCCTCCCGCAGATCGATCCAGCCCCCATGCCGACCCTGCGCATCCACCACCGGAATGCGGGTCGGAAACCGCGCCAGGTCCACCTGTCCCCGCGCATCGACCCACCCCGGGGTGGGCGGAAAGCGATCTCGCTGGACCTCCCGATCCAGCCGCATCCATCCCCCCAGACCCAGCCCCAGCGCCGCCAAGCCCACGCCCAATATCCAAAGGCGTAACGCAGAAGGCATAGGAACCCTCATAGGAACCCTCATTGCTACTTCTAATTGTCTCCACATCCATTGTGGAATCCCTTCCGATCCATGTCAATACCCATTTTGCCAACTTATTCGGGGGGATCCCTGCTCCCCTTCGTCCTTTCCGCAGAGGATGCGATTCCTCCCGCCTTGGGAAGGACATCCGCGGATACGCAATTAGGAGAATCGAGGGCGGAAACCTACGAGGGGAGAGCACTCCAAACGATCGCCGAACGCGAGCCGATCGATGAAGCGCGCGCCTTCGGCCCGGCAGGAGGCCATCCGGGGGTTGCGGGTCGATGACCCCTCCGTGCGCCGAATCGAGTTGCAGGTCCCGCTTCAGCCCCTCATCCCGGCCCCCGAGCCGAGGAGAGGCCTTCGTCCGGGCGCGCCGCGGCCGCCCGCATGGCGCGGACGAAGGCGGCCAGAGAGGCCTCGTCGAACCCGCAGGCCTCGGCATGCCGGATGAGGGCGCTGCCCACCACCAGCCCGTCGGCCTCCGGAGCCAGTCCGGCCGCATGATCCGGCCGGGAGATCCCAAACCCCACCGCCACCGGGACGCCGCCGGCATGCCGGCGGGCCCGACGCAGGTGCGCGACCACCTCCTCCGGCAACCGATCCCGCGCCCCGGTGATCCCCGTGACCGAAACCAGATAGAGAAACCCGGTGGCGGTGGCGGCGATGCGGGCCAGCCGCTCATCCGGCGTGGTGGGCGCCGCCAGGGGGATCCAGGCCAGGCCGGCCGCCCCCGCCGCCGTCCGCATGGCCTCCGCCTCCTCCAGCGGGAGATCCGGGACAATCAGCCCGTCCGCCCCCGCCCGCGCCGCCTCCTCCAGGAACCCCGGAAGCCCCGCGGCGAGGAGCGGGTTGACGTAGCTCATCAGGCAGAGGGGGATGCCCACGCCTTCCGCCCGCAGGCGGGCGAGGACCTCCAGGATCTGGGGCGTTCGGAACCCCGCCTGCAGGGCCCGGTGGACCGCCCGCTGGATCACCGGGCCGTCCGCCAGGGGATCGGAGAACGGCAACCCCAGCTCGATCAGGTCCGCGCCCGCCCGGGCCAGGAGGCCCACGATTCGAATCGAGGCCTCCAGGTCCGGATAGCCGACGGGCCAGTAAAGGACGAGCGCCGCGCGCCGCTCCGCCCGGGCGCGCCGGAAGGCCTCCCGCACCGCCTCGACGCCCCTCATCCGATCGCCTCCCCCAGGGCCTTCGCCACGGTCTCCAGGTCCTTGTCCCCCCGTCCGGAGAGGTTGACCAGGATCCACGCGCCGGGCCGCTCCCGGGCGATCCGCATGGCCTCGGCGACGGCGTGGGCGGACTCCAGGGCCGGGAGGATCCCTTCCAGCCGGGCCAGGGCCCGGAAAGCGGCCAGGGCCTCGGCGTCGGTGACGGCGGTGTAGCGGACGCGCCCCCGCTCCCGCAGATACGCGTGCTCCGGGCCCACGGCCGGGTAATCCAGCCCGGCGGAGATCGAGTGGGTGTCCAGGATCTGCCCCCACGGATCCTGGAGGACGTAGGTGCGGGTTCCGTGCAGGACGCCGATGCGGCCCCGGTCGCCGTCGGCGAAGCGGGCGGCGTGGCGGCCGGTGGGGATCCCCTCCCCGCCCGCCTCCACCCCCACCAGCTCCACCGGATCCTCCAGGAAGGCCGCGAAGAGGCCGATGGCGTTGCTCCCCCCACCCACGCAGGCCACCGCCACGTCCGGCAGCCGTCCGAAGGCCTCCCGCATCTGGGAGCGGGCCTCGACGCCGATCACCGACTGGAAGGTGCGCACGATCACGGGATACGGATGGGGCCCCAGGGCGGAGCCCAGCAGGTAGTGGGTCGTGCGCACGTTCGTCACCCAGTCCCGGATGGCCTCGTTGATGGCGTCCTTCAGGGTGCAGGAGCCGGCGTCCACCGGGCGCACCTCGGCTCCGAGCAGGCGCATCCGGAACACGTTGGGCCGCTGGCGGGCCATGTCCGCGGTGCCCATGTAGATGACGCACTCCAGCCCGAGGAGGGCGCAGGCGGTGGCCGTGGCCACCCCGTGCTGGCCGGCCCCCGTCTCGGCCACCACCCGCCGCTTGCCCAGGCGCTTCGCCAGGAGCGCCTGCCCCAGGGCGTTGTTGATCTTATGGGCCCCCGTGTGGGCCAGGTCCTCCCGCTTGAGGAAGATCCGCGCGCCGACGGCCTCTCCCAGCCGCCGGGCCTCCGTCAGCGGCGTGGGGCGCCCCACATAGGTGCGCAGCAGGGTCTCGAACTCCCGGAGGAACTCCGGATCCCGCAGCGCCTCCTCGAAGGCCTGCTCCAGCTCCTCCAGAGCCGGGATGAGGGTCTCCGGCACATACCGCCCGCCGTAAGGCCCGAAGTAGCCCGGCCGCTCCGAAACCGGTGGAGGGATCAGCGCGATCATCCGCCCTCCTCCTCAAGTTCCACAAGGACCCCCTCCTGCAGGGCCCGGAAGGCGGCCCGCGCCCGGGCGATGAAGGCCCGCACCTTCTCCGGGTCCTTCCGCCCGGGGGCCTGTTCCACCCCGGAGGAGACATCGACGCCCCAGGGCCGGACGCGGGCGATGGCCGCCGCCACGTTCTCCGGCGTCAGCCCGCCGCTCAGAAGCAGGCGCTCCGCCCGGGCCCACCGGGCCGCCTGCTCCCAGTCGGCGACCCGGCCGGTCCCCCCATAGGCCGTGGGATGCCAGGCGTCCACCCCCAGGGTGGGGCCGTCGGGCAGCCGCCCGCGGTAGGGAGTGGGATCAATGGCGCTCCCGGGGCGCAGCCGGAGCACCCGGTAAGCGCGGTCCGCCAGGGCCTGCACCACCTCCGGGGGCTCCTCGCCGTGGAGCTGGGCCCAATCCAGGCCGATGCGCTCCAGCAGCGCCCGCACCTGCTCCGCCGGCTCGTTCACGAACACCCCTACGCAGCGCACCCCGGGCGCCTCCCGGCGCAGCTGCGCCACCAGCTCCGCCGCCCGCTCCGGCGGCAGATAGCGAGGGCTCTTCGGATAGAGGACGAAGCCCAGCGCGTCCGCCCCCGCCGCGACGGCCGCCCGGGCGTCCTCCAGGGTCGTGATCCCGCAGATCTTGATGAACACCGTCGCCTCCCCTCGTCCGGGCTCACCCTTCTTCGCCACCGGCCAGCGACCGGGTTGCGCGAACCACCGCCTCCAGATCGAAGCTGTCCGGGCGCCGGCCGGCCTCCACCAGCGCCTCGCCGACCAGCACCGCATCGTAGCCCCACATCCCCATCTCCCGGACGTCGGCGGGGGTCCGCAGCCCGCTCTCCGCCACCGTCCGGATCCCGGCGGGGATGCGGGGCCGCAGCCGGGCCGAGACCGTTCGGTCCACCGTCAGGGTGTGGAGGTCCCGATGGTTCACCCCGATCACCCGCGCCCCGGCTTGCAGGGCCCACTCCAGCTCCTCCTCCCGATGGACCTCCACCAGGGCCGTCATCCTCAGCTCCGCCGCGAGGGCGAGGAGATCCACAAGACGCGAAGGCTCCAGGGCGGCGACGATGAGGAGCACCGCGTCGGCCCCCGCAGCCCGCGCCTCGTAGATGTCGTAGGCATCCAGGGTGAAGTCCTTGCGCAGGATCGGCATCTCCGGGAAGGCCTGGCGGACGGCCTGGAGGTGGGCCAGCTCCCCATTGAAGAAGCGGGCGTCGGTGAGGACCGAGAGAGCGGCCGCCCCGCCCCGCCGATACGCCCCGGCCAGGGCCACCGGGTCCACCGTCGGGGCCAGGTCTCCCCGGGAGGGGGAAGCCCGCTTGACCTCGGCGATCAGGGCGGGGCGATCGCCCCGGCGGGCGAGGGCGGCGGCGAAGTCCCGTGGGGGCGGCATCGCCTCCGCTTCCGCCCGCACCAGCGGGAGCGGGCGCTCCCGCATCCGCCGGGCCTGCTCCTCGCGCTTCCAGGCCAGGATCTTTTGCAGCACGGACATGCTCAGGGCTCCTGAGCGCCTCGCTGGGTGAAGGCCACGTAGTCCTCCAGGACGGCCAGGGCCGCTCCGCCCTCGAGGGCTTCCTCGGCCCGCGTTAGCCCCTCCCGCAAGTCCGCCACCTGCTCCGCGGCGCGCAGGGCGAAGGCGGCGTTGAGGAGGACCGCCGCCCGCAGCGGGCCGTTCTCCTTCCCCTGGAACAACCTCCGCAGCCGCTGGGCGTTCTCTTCCGGCGTGCCGCCCCGAAGGGCCTCCAGGGGCGCCCGCGGGATCCCGTAATCGGCCGGGTCGAAGATCCAGGATCGGACCCGGCCGTCGGCGTATTCGGCGACCCGGGCGGGGCCGGCCGGGGTCACCTCGTCGACGTTGCCCACCCCGCACACCACGAAGGCCCGCCGGCTGCCCAACGCGCCCAGGACTTCCGCGAGAGGCTCCACCAGGGTTGGGTCGAACACGCCCATCACCTGATAGGGGACCTCGGCCGGGTTGCAGAGGGGGCCCAGGATGTTGAAGACGGTGCGGACGCCGATCTCGCGGCGGGGGCCGATGGCATGCTTCATCGCCGGGTGGAAGGCGGGGGCGAAGAGAAAGGCGAAGCGGACCTCCCGCAGGGCGCGGGCAGCCTGCTCAGGGGTCAGGGTGAGGGCCGCGCCCAGGGCGGCCAGGAGATCGGCGCTGCCGCTGGGGCTGGAGACCGCCCGGTTGCCGTGTTTGGCCACCGGCACCCCTGCCCCGGCGACGACGAAGGCCGCCGCCGTCGAGAGGTTGAAGGTGCGAGCCCCATCGCCGCCCGTGCCGCAGGTGTCCACCGCGACCCCCTCGTAGGGCACCCGCTGCATCGCCCGGCGCATCGCCCGGGCGCATCCGATGATCTCGGGGATGGTCTCCCCCTTCATCCGCAGGGCGATCAGGAAGGCCCCGATCTGCGCCGGCGTGGCCTCCCCTTGCATGATCGCCCCCATCGCCGCCTCAGCCTCCTCCAGCGTGAGATCCTCCCGTCGCACCAGCTTGGCGATCGCTTCCCGGATCATCGCGAACCTCCTCCCCTTAAGGATCCGGAAGAGATGGCGGGCGCCGGATCCAGGTATCCGGCGATCCGCAGGAAGTTCCGCAGCAACCGCACGCCCTCCGGGGTGAGGACCGACTCGGGATGGAACTGGATCCCGAAGGTGGGATGGTGGCGGTGGCGCAGCGCCATGATCTCCCCCTCGGGGGTGCGGGCGGTGACCATCAGGGGCTCCGGAAGGGGCTCGGCCACCAGGAGGGAGTGGTAGCGGCCGGCCATGAAGGGGCTGGGCAGCCCGGCGAAGAGCGCATCCCCCTGGTGGAGGACCGGCGAGGCCTTGCCGTGCATCAGCCGTCCCGCTCGCACCACGCGGCCGCCGAAGGCGGCGGCGATGGCCTGGTGGCCCAGACAGACGCCCAGAAGCGGCGTCCGGCCGCTGAGGGCCCGGATCGCCGGGATGGTGATGCCGGCTTCCTCCGGCCGACCCGGCCCCGGCGAGATCACCACCGCTGAGGGTTCCATCGCCATGATGTCCTCCAGATCCACCGCGTCGTTGCGGACCACCCGGAGGGGCACATCCGTGCGCCCGGCCTCCCGGAGCAGCTGCCCCAGGATCTGGACCAGGTTGTAGGTGAAGGAATCGTAGTTGTCGATCACCAGCAGCATCGCGACCCCCTTTCGTCTTCAGCGCCTATCCGCCCCATGGCTCAGATCGACCGCCAGCTGCATCGCCCGGGCCTTGTTGCGGGTTTCCTCCTCCTCCCGCTCGGGGATGGAATCCGCCACCACCCCGGCGCCGGCCTGCACCATCGCCCTGTCTCCCTGCACCATCACCGTGCGGATGGTGATGCACCAGTCGGCGTTCCCCCGCGGGTCGAAATAGCCCACGCCCCCGGCATAGGGCCCTCGCGCCTCCCCCTCCAGCTCGGCGATGATCTCCATCGCCCGCACCTTGGGGGCTCCGGAGACCGTTCCCGCCGGGAAGGCGGCCGCCAGGGCGTCCAGGGCGTCACAGCCCGGCCGCAGCCGCCCTCGCACCGTGGAGACCAGATGCATCACGTGGGAATAGCGTTCCACCACCATGAACTCCTCCACCCGCACCGTCCCGTAGTCGCACACCCGTCCCAGATCGTTGCGGCCCAGATCCACCAGCATCACGTGCTCCGCCTGCTCCTTGGGGTCGGCCCGCAGCTCCTGCTCCAGGGCCCCATCCTCCTCCGGGGAGCGGCCGCGGGGACGCGTCCCGGCGATGGGGCGGAGGGTGGCCTCCCCGCCTTCCACCCGCACCAGCATCTCCGGGGAGGCGCCGATCAGCGCCAGGTCCTCCCCGTTCCGCCCCAGGCCCGGCAGGTTCAGGAAGAAGAGATAGGGGGAAGGGTTCAGGCGCCGCAGCGTCCGGTAGATGGCGAAGGGTGGAACAGCGATGGGACGGCTCCAGCGGCGGGCGAGGACGATCTGGAAGGCGTCGCCGGCGGCGATGTAGGCCTGGGCCGCCCGGACCATCTCCCGAAACCGCCCCGCATCCACCCGGGTCTCCCAGGAAGCCCCGGCGGCGGGGGTGGACGCTGGGATGGACGAGGCCGGCACCGGATCCCGGAGGCGGCGCTCCAGGGCGGTTAGCCGCGCCTCCGCCTCGCCCTCGGCGCCGGGTTCGGCTAAGGCGAACAGCGTGAGGGTCTGGGTCACGTGGTCGAAGACCAGCAGGGTCTCCACCTGCATCAGGATCGCATCCGGGAAGGCGAGGGCATCCCCGGGGGCGCGGGGCACGCGGTCGAAGAAAGCGGCCATCTCATAGCCCAGGTAGCCTGCCAGCCCCCCGATGAAGCGGGGCAAAGGCTCCGCCGCCGATTCCGGAGCCATCGCCTCGAGGGCCTCCCGCCACACCGCGAAGGGGTGGACCTGACGCAGATCATAGGTCCGGCATCCCGCCGGCCCGCGCTCTTCCATCCGCCATCCGTCCACGCGGTAGACGCGGCGGGGCATCAGGCCGATGAACGAATAGCGGGCCAGATAGGCCCCGCCCTCCACGCTCTCAAAGAGGAACGAGGGGCCCTCCGGGCTCAGGGCCTGGTAGAGCCCGATGGGCGTCCAGAGGTCCGCCGACATCGTCCGCCGGATCAGGCGTCGCATTCTCCGCTCCTTTCGAGGTGAAAGCCCCCTTTGGATCGACGGAGGGCGGATAAAAAAAGCGCCCGCCCCTCGATGAGGGACGGGCGCCGGATGGCCCGTGGTGCCACCCTCCTGAGGCCGGCCGCCGGAAACAAAAACCCCCTCGCCGGTGGGACGAGGGGGTTCGTCGGCCAGCCCCACTCTTTCGCGGGGACAGGAAGCGCGGGCTTCCGATCCCCTCCGCCCGGATAACGGTGGCGACTCCGGCCGGGACTACTAAGGGCGGTTCCCGCCCCGTTCGTCCGGCGACTCCCGGGCCCATTCAGCCCTGGCGTGCGCAGCGGGCTTCCACCTTCCCCCGCCTCTCTGGGCGCCGGCCCAGGGCCTACTCCTCCCGTTCTTCGTCTTTTACGGTATGGAGTTTTGCCCCTGAATATACCCCGCCTTGGGAATCCTGTCAACTTCCGGCCGGGGGCGGGTGTGCCCCGATTTTGTCGGGCCTGGCCGCCTTGTAGGACAACTGCTCGCAGTTGTCCTTCGATCTTGGGACACACCCCCGGGGACGGGTGTGTCCCAAATTTGTCCGGTCTGGCCGCTGGGCAGGACAGGCTCTTCCCGCCTGAAGAGATCCGGATGCCGATCACCAGCCTGCAGTTGTCCTACGATTTTTGGACACACCTCGGGGGCCGGCCGGGACCCTGGGGGAAACCCCGTGGGGAGGCCCGGGTTTGACGCCGGCCCGAGAGCCCGATATAATGAGGGTGCTTCAGCCGCCTGAGGCATCGTCCCCGAAGATAACCCTGTAAGGCAAGGATCCAGCGGGCGCACTGCCGTCTCCCGGTCCGGCCCCCGGCGGGCGCGATGCACAGCGGTCATCTATCCTCATCCTGAGCGGAAGGACCATGGACATGGAACAGGCGCAGGTTCAGGTTCCCATCCTGGATTTCGATTACATCCATCTGGAATCCAAGACCCTGGATGAGCTCCGCGATCTGGCCCGCTCCCTCAAGATCCCGAGCTACAGCCGCCTGAAGAAGCAGGACCTCATCATGCGGCTGCTCCAGGCCAAGGCGGAGCAGCAGGGCTACGCCTTCGGCGGCGGGACGCTGGAGATCGTGGAGGACGACTCCCTGGGGATGATCGGCTTCCTCCGGGTGAACCCCAACTTCCTCCCCAGCCCCAACGACATCTACGTCAGCCAGTCCCAGATCCGTCGCTTCGGGCTCCGTCGAGGGGACTTTGTCGTCGGCCAGATCCGCCCGCCCAAGGAGACGGAGAAATACTACAGCCTCCTGCGGGTGGAGGCCGTCAACGGGCTGGATCCGGAGCAGGCCCGCCAGCGGCCGCGGTTCGAGGAGCTCACCCCCATCTTCCCGAACCAGATGTTCGATCTGGAGACGGACCCCAAGAACCTCACCACGCGGCTGATCAACCTGGTGGCTCCCATCGGGCGCGGGCAGCGCGGGCTCATCGTCTCGCCCCCCAAGGCCGGCAAGACCACCGTCCTCAAGAACATCGCCAACGCCATCTCCACCCGCTACCGCGACGTCCACCTGATGGTCGTGCTGGTCGGCGAGCGGCCGGAGGAGGTCACCGACATGGACCGCTCGGTGGAGGCCGAGGTGGTCCACAGCACCTTCGACGAGCCGCCGGAGAACCACATCAAGGTGGCCGAGCTGGCCCTGGAGCGGGCCAAGCGCATGGTGGAGGGAGGCAAGCATGTGGTGATCCTCCTGGACTCCATCACCCGGCTCACCCGGGCCTACAACCTGGTGGTGGAGCCCAGCGGCCGCACCTGGACGGGCGGGCTGGACCCGGCGGCCCTGTATCCGCCCAAGCGGTTCTTCGGCGCCGCCCGCAACATTGAGAACGGGGGCTCGCTCACCATCCTGGCCACCTGTCTGATCGACACGGGGAGCCGGATGGACGACGTGATCTACGAGGAGTTCAAGGGGACCGGCAACTGGGAGCTGCACCTCTCCCGGAAGCTGGCGGAGCGCCGCCTCTTCCCGGCCATCGACATCGAGCGCTCGGGGACGCGCCGGGAGGAGCTGCTGCTGGACCCGGACACCCTGGAGAAGGTGTGGCTGCTGCGGCGGATGATCGCCCGGATGATGGCCCCGCCGCCGGATGGGGGCGGCTACGACCTCACCCAGGTGATGGAGTCCCTCCTCAACGCCCTGGCCAAGACCCGCAGCAACGCCGAGTTCCTGGCCCGCATCAAGAAGGGCGACTGGAGCTGAAAGGGCGCAGGAGCCCTCGCCACCGAAACCGGAAAGGGGGCGGCCGAACGGAGGCCGCCCCCTTTCATTGAACCGGAAACACCTTGCGTTTGCCCAAGGAGCGTCGACCCGGGATACGAGGGCAACCCCGGCGATTTTGAAGCCCAAAAGACTTGGCTTCCCTTCAGCCTCGCGAAGGTCGACGGCGCTCCTGTAGGACAACTGCTCGCAGTTGTCCTACAAGGCGGCCAGGCCCGACAAAATCAGGACACACCCGCACAGGATCGCCGCTTGACAGCCCTCTCTTCTTAGGATATATTTTTATTAACCATTAGCAAAAATAACTCTGGCGGTCAGCACGGCACGGACCCAGAGGCCTGATCTCGACGGGGAGGCCCATAGGCGGCTTTCTGATCCTCAAGGTCCAGCGGGCCGCACATGGCCAGGTCACTGCGCCGGAGCACCTGTCCTCTCCGCTCGTGCGGATTCGTGCGCAGATCATTGTCGTCTCCACCTCCTTGTGCCCGAGCAGCCCCTGGGCGGCGTTTTATCATCTCAGAAAGACCGAGATATGCGCGCGCTCTCAGCGCATCTGCGGATTTTTTTATTGGGCGAAGTCCGCCTGGAGATAGGGGGAAAGATCGTCCCCCTGCCACGACGTGAAAGTTTGCTGCGGCTGTTCGTGCGCCTGCTGCTCCAGAGCGGACAACCGCTATCGCGCAAAGCGCTGGCGTTCTCCCTCTGGCCTGACGAGACTGAGGCGGGCGCCCTGGCAAACCTGCGCCGTCACCTCTACCTCCTGCGTAACGCGCTCCCTCCTCCTGCCCAACGGTTTTTGCGTGTCTCCTCGCAGACCGTTTCGTGGGCGGATTCGGAGGATTGCTGGCTGGATGTGCGCGCCTTTGAGCGCGAAAGCAGCGACATCGACGAGCTGGAAGAAATCGTCCGCCTGTATGCCGGCGACCTGGCGCCGGGCGTGGACATGGATGAGATCATCCTGGCCCGCCGCGAAGAGCTACGCAGCCGCTATCTGGATCTGCTGAAAAGGCTGATCCAGGCTTGCCTCGACCAGAATCAACTCGCCCGCGCCTTGAGATGGGCGCGCAAGCTGACCGCCCAGGACCCCTGGGATGAGGAAGCCGCGCGGTTGCAGATGACGCTGGAGGCGCTTACGGGCAACCGCGCCGCTGCGCTCGCTACCTATCAAAGGCTGGCGCGCGACCTGGAGCGTGATCTGCGCACCCGGCCCATGCCCGAAATAATGGCCCTCTACAACGACATCCTCAATAACCGCCTGCCGCGTCTCGCGCCGCAAAAGAAAATTCCGCCTGAGCCGCATTTCGTCGGCCGCGCCCATGAGCTAGCCCAGCTACAAGCCCTCCTCGCCGCTTTGCGGAATGGTCAGGGCCAGATGGTCTTCATCTCGGGTGAGGCCGGGGTAGGCAAGACCGCGCTGGTGCGCGAGGCATTCTATCGTTTCCTCGAACCCTCCGGCGAAAAGTCGCCTCACGTGTTTTGGGGACATTGTCCGCCCCTGGCCAGAGGCGCGCTCCCGCACCCCTACGCTCCCTGGCGCCAGATTTTTGCGGCCGCCGCACCCCTGCTGGCGCGCAGCGCCGAGATCCCGCCCGAATGGCTGAGTCGCATCCTCCTGCTGGTTCCCGATTTGAGCCTGCTGCGCCCCGGCCTGCTCGCCCCTGCCCAGCCCGATGCCGCCGAACTGCGCGCCGCCCTGCGCCAGGGCCTTCAATTCCTGGCGATGCAAAGGCCACTGGCGCTGGTGCTGGAAGATGTCCACTGGGCGGACGCCGCCTCCCTCGAACTACTGGCGGACCTGGCCGACGCCTGTCAGACCGTGCCGCTTATGCTCCTGGTCACCCATCGCACCACCGGGGTGCCTGCCGCGTTACTCGACCTCAAACGGGAGCTACGTCGCCGTCGCTGCGTGCGGGAAATCCCCCTGCGCGCCTTTACCGAAGAGGAAACCCGCCTCTTGCTGGACAAGCTGCTGGGCCGCCAGACCCTCACCCCTGCCCTGTATGATGAGATCAACAGTTATGCCCGTGGGATTCCCCTCCTGTTGTGTGAAGGCGCCGAAAGCCTGCGTCAGGCTCAGCAGCTCTCTCGCCGGCCCTTGCTCACCCTGCGCGAGGCGATCCGGATGCGGCTGGCCCGATTGGATCGCGAGGCGCAGCAGATGCTCGAAGCCGCGGCGGTGCTGGGCTTTTCCTTCTCCCACCGCGAACTGGAAACCCTGCTCGGCTGGTCCCCGGCTGCCTGCGCCACTGTGCTGGATGGCCTGCAAGCCCAGGGCCTGGTGCTGGATGCAGCCTCGTCGGGGCCGGACGATTACATGTTCCCACACCAGCTCATCTACCAGATCATCCTTGACGAAATCCCCCTCGATCGCAAGGTCCGACTCCACGAGCAGGCGGCCCGCGCCCTGGAAAACGTCCATGCCGGGCGCGCCGGGTTTGCGGCAGAGATCGCCGCCCATTACGAGGCGGCCCAAAAACCCCTTCCAGCGGCACGCTTCTATCTGGTGCACGCCCAGGAACTGACCGACCTGGGCACCTTTGAGCAGGCGGAAGAGGTCATCGAGCAGGCAGTCGCCCTGCTGGGGGAAGAAACCGCCTCCCGCGAAAGCCGGGAACTGCGGGCGCGGGCGGCTCTGCAGCGCGTGGTGATCGCTCACCATCGTGGCCAGACAGCCGAAGCGCTCTCCCAAATCGAAATCGCTCTCGCCGCCTGCCGCGAATTTCCCTCCCTGTATACCGACGCCCTGATTCGTCAAGCATCCGTCCTCCACACCTGCGACCGCTATCCCGAAGCGCACCAGGCCGCCAGCCAGTCCCTGGACATCGCCCGCACCCTGGGAGAAAAACCGGCCATCGCCCATGCCCTCAGCGTCCGCGGCATGGCCGCCTTGTTGATGGGACACCTCCACGAAGCGATCCAGGATCTGCAGGAGGCCCTGTCGCTGGAAGAGTCCACCAACGGCCTCTCTGCCCAGGCCCTCCAAAGCCTGACGCATCTCGGCACGGCGCTGGTCTTTGTGCAGAACTACGATCAGGCGCAGGAAATGCTTACGAAAACAATCGAACCCTCCCACAAGGGCGGTTTGCGTCGCATAGAGTCTGCCGCTCTGACTATGCTGGGACAAATCGCCCTCAATCAGGGACGTTACGGCGAAGCCGTTCGCATCTACTCACGAGCCCTCGAACTGGCCGGGGCATCCCACCAGCCCAACATGTGGGTCAAATTCGCCGGGCGCGGCGCCGCTCTCCTGCGCATGGGCGGACTGGAGGAGGCACGCCAGGATTTTGAGCGGGGATTCGAAGCTGCTCGACAAGTGGAAAGCAAGTATGGGCAGCTGCTGCTGCGCGCCTACCTGGCCCTCACCGACCTGGCGCAGGGGCGCGCCCCTGCCGATTCGCTAACAGGGCTGGAAGCCGAGGCCGCCGCCCTCGAGCTGCACCCCGTGGTGTTTTTGACCGGCCTGGCGCGCGCCGGGTTGTGGCGACTGTTGGGCCGGTGGGAATCAGCGCTGGGGGCCTGTCGGCGCGCCCTCCAGGCGGCGCAGGCCAGCGGCGTGCCGCAGTTCGTTCAGCAGGCGCAGCTGGAGGCGCTGATGGCCCAGGCCCAGGGCGGGACGCCCGACTGGACGCTGTTCGAGGGCCTGTCGGAGGCGGCGCGGGCCTCCGGCGAAGTTCCCCAGCAGGCGCGGGCCAGCCTGGTCCGAACAGCTTACCTGGAGAGGCAGGGGAACCCCGCCGAAGCCCTGGCCGCCGCGCAGCGCGCCCTGAACCTGGCGCGCGCCTGCCCGGACCAACCGTTGATGGGCGAAAGCCTGATGATGTTGTTCCGCCTCTATGAGGCGCTCCATCAGGCCGAACCGGCGCAAGCTTGCCGCGCCGAGCTGCGCGCCCTGGCTGAAAGCGCCTATGCTCCCCTTCACCTGGCGCTGGACCCCGACTCCTCCCTGCGCCCCATCCTTCTCGCTTGCCTTTGAGCGCCCCGGATCCCTTCGCCCCCATCCCCCGCCCTCGCAAGGCGGGTGAAGCCCCCGAAGCGCTTCTCTCGCCATGACAAGGCCGGGCAGGCCGTTCCCCCGGGGACGCTTTGAGGACGTTTGGAGGACGCTTCCCCCGGATAATCAGGGCGATCATGCCGGACGCCCGGGCTCTGTCCGCAGAGGCGATGCATCCGGCCGCCTTCCTGCATCCGATCTCGCCCATCGCGGCTGATGAACAGGCGCTCAACCATCCATCCGGGCTGATCTCGCCACGGATTAAAAGACGAGAGGGCATCATGTGGGATTTTGACATCGGCAAGACCTTCAGCCTGATGCTTCGCACCCTCCCGTTCATCGGGTTTCGTCTCGCTATCTACTTCGGCATCACGCTCGCGTATATAGCGGCCACCGGTGGCGGCGCCGGCATTGGATACATGCTGGGCCGCATCCTTCAAGATGCGGATGGGGCGGGAAGCGGAGCGTTTTGGGGCGGATTGGTCGGCTTTAGCGTCGTTTCGGGGGCGCTGTACTTTGCTCGCGAGTATCTGCTGTATATCGTCAAGGCCGGCCACATCGCGGTGCTGGTGCACCTGCTCGACGATCGGCCGATCCCGGAGGGGAAAGGTCAGATCGCTTACGGCGCCCAGATCGTCAAGGCCCGCTTCGTGGAGGCATCGGTGCTGTTCGGCGTCGACCAGATCATCAAGAGCATCCTCCAAGCCTTCAACCGGACAGTGCTGAGCCTCAGCGAATTCCTGCCCATACCAGGGCTGACGACCGGGATGAGGTTCATTACCGCAGTGATCCATCTCTCGCTCGCCTACGTGGACGAGGCGATCCTCGCCTACATCATCCGCACCCACTCAGAGAATCCCTGGGCCGGCGCCCGGGACGGCGTGATCCTCTACGCCCAGAACTACCGGATGTTGCTCAAAAACGCGGTATCGCTCGCCATCTTCGCCTGGATATTGTCCTTTGGGATCTTTCTTCTGGCGATTGCGCCGGTTGCCGCCCTCGTGGCCTGGATACCCGGTCTGGCCGGTTTCTGGCTGTTGATCCTCGCCATCGTCGCCGCATACGCGCTGAAGGCCGCGCTGGTGGATCCCTTCGTGATGACCTGCATCGTGCAGGTCTACTTCAAGGCCATCGAAGGCCAGAGGCCGAGTCCGGAGTGGGCGGAGCGCCTGAATTCGATCTCGGCCCGATTTCGGGAGCTGGGCGAAAAGGCCGCCGCCCTCGTTGCCGGCAAGAGCCGCTTGCCCACCCCAGCGACAAATGAGCCGATTTCTCACCTGCACACTTAACTTACGAGGGAGGAACGCGATGAAAATCGCTGGTATGGCCCTGATCACCGTAGCCCTGATGTTGTCGGCCTGTTCGTCGGGCCGCGAACCGACCGCCGGGGTCTTCGCCACCCCAACGGAGGAACCCACGTCGGGGTCAACCCCCATGCCGAGGGAGGAGGCCCCTGCCGATCGCCCCGCCTCCACCACCACGCCCCCGTCAGGCGCCTTAAGCGATTTCCAACTCACCATTGAAAGCCCCGCTCCATTCGCCGGGGTGATCAGGCTGGAAGACCTTAAAGGGACTCTGCTTGGGGGCTTTGCGACATGTTCTACGCCTGACAAATTATTTTTTATGGTGAGTT
>Ga0079992_131490_pt1:65000-69709 | contig 69709 bp, 59 predicted proteins | sample FaiFalFF_MnMetaG_3_FD_69197 | JGI IMG/M metagenome (GOLD analysis project Ga0079992, IMG submission 69197) | Freshwater microbial communities from Yellowstone National Park, Wyoming, USA - Fairy Falls B (FF_Mn_B) MetaG (SPADES assembly) (version 2) | ecosystem: Environmental > Aquatic...
GGAGGTGAAGCCATGAACCAGTTTTCCCGCATCCGGCTTCCCATTCGCTTCCCATCGGCCCCCTCCCCCGCGCCCGGAGGAAAGGGAAACGCCCGCCGAGGGCCTCGGCGGGGGCTGGCACTCTGCCTGGCCCTCGCCATCCTGATGATGCTGATGCCCAGCGCCGCCCTGGCCTCCAATGGCGGAACCCTGGGCGCCAGTCCGACCTCCGGCCCGGCTGGAAGCCCTGTCGAGCTTTTCGGAAGCGGCTGGTCCCTTCAATACCCCAGCCATCTGATTTTTTGGGACACCCTGGACGGGAAGCCGCTGGGAACCTTTACGCCTACCCCCCCTAACGGCGACTGGAAAACGACGGTATATGTGCCGCCGGATGCCCCGCCCGGCGAACACAAATTCATCGCCTGCGAGGGCTTCGACGGCCAATTTGTATATTGTGTTTCTACACCGTTCATCGTCACCGCTCCGCCCACGAACACGCCGACGGCGCCTACGGAGACCCCGACGGCTACCCCGTCGCCCACGGAGACCCCAACGGTTACCCCGTCGCCCACACGCACTCCTACGCGCACTCCCACCCGAACGCCAACGCCGACAGCCAGTCCTACCCCCACGCCCGAGAGCGGGACATGCGCCCGCATTCCTGACGGCGCAACGGTGATCGACTTCGAATTGCCTAGGCTTGACTACTACAGGGAAATCATATGGCCCGCGAGGAATCTCGACATCGAAACGTCAAGGGAGGACAGTAACCACTACGTCGTTGGCACAACCTCCCGCCGTTTTGACCTGGCGGTCGCACCACGACGACGCTCCGGCGTGTGGAGGATGATGGGCATGTTCGTGGGCCTTCCCTATGGGTACTATGGGTATGCGGTCACTGTCACCCTGCGGGCTTACAACCCGCTCGGCCAGGAGGTGGCCAGCGCCTCGGTGACGGTCGGTCCCGAGCGGAGCCCCTTTGTGCATTGTCTGATGGTCGTCGCCCCCGACATCGCCTATGTCCGCTTCTTCGCCGAAAGCGCGAGGGGACCCGCCGTAATCTACTTTGACAACCTGTTCTATGTGGACGGCGAAGCGGAGGAGGGAGTCTGCCGCGATACCATCCGCATCACCTCTCCGGCCAACGGCGCCAGACTGAGCGGTTGGGTGCGGGTCGAGGGTGAGCTGATCCACAGCCGGTGGCCGGTGGGAGTCTATCTCGCGCACGGCTCGAGGTTGTTATTGAATTGGGACGAGAATTCTTCGTCTTTGCCAATTGAGCTCACTCGAGATCCGGCCGACCCCACCCACTTCACCTTCTCGGTAAGTACCTTCTTATGGACCGGGGCAAATACCATTCAGGCGTCCCTGAGCCCTCGGTCCTGCGCCTACGAGACGGAGGCGGGGTCCCACTCTATCACCGTGTTCGCCGATCCCACCCCGACGCCCACCCGAACGCCAACACGCGCTCCTACGCCCACGCCCAGCACCCGGCCTGATGTCTTCGCTGTGCTATCGGGCTATCTCACCCAGCACGGGGTGTTCGATCACCGCATGAGTTGGACGAGCGCGGGGTTCACTTTCCCGGACTACTTGGTGGCCGGCAAGAACGCCGCCCTGCGTCTGGATGTGGTGATCGGTGCCGGTTTCTTTGGCGCTACCCCGGCCGCCGTCCACCCGGTGGAGCTGCACGTCACCTACGGGGACGGCAGCCGGCAGGTCTACCGCGCGCGGCACCAAGCCGGCTCCTATTTCGAGGAGGGCCGGCCTTTCGGGGGAGTGGATACGATGTACTTCCTCCTGCCCGGCTCCCACATCGCACCTGGCACGGCGCAATTCGAACTTGTGTATTACTGGGCGGGATCGGTGGTGCATCGCCAGCGACTGGGGACGGCAACCTTCCACGAGATGCCCCCCATGTATCAGTATTACATGTTTGTTGAGAGGATAGACTGGGACCTCCTGGGCAAACTTTGGTACGAAGTGACCGACGCCGAACGCATCTTTCCGGTGACCACCATTGTGCCCTGGATATGGACTGAGCCCCTGCGTTTGCCGCGCGGCCTCCCTCCCGGGTCCTCCTCCGGCCCATATGACTTCACCTGGGACTTCGTCCAAGATGACAATCGCGCCGGGCGCCTTAGGCTCCGAGTGGACCTCCAGCGCGTCGTTGATTGCAACAACGACGGGAGGATCGACGACAACGACCCGGTGCTGAAGGTGCTGGTGGACAATGACGGCGACGGCCGCTTCGACTTCGATAGCGTGCGGATCTCCTTCGGTGGCCTGCTGGGCGACTGGGGACCCCCGGAGGATTCGAACGACGACGGGGCGATCACCGAGAACGAAATGGCCAACTTCGTGCGCTCGTTCTACGATCAGGATACCCGCCAGTGGTATGACTATCTCCGCGACGTCCGCAACCGATGGCGCTTCTCGCCCGGCGATGCCTTCGTGGACTTTCTCGAGGTCGGGCCCGCTGGGGACTGCCAACCCGACTCGGGCGAGTCCACATGGACTCCGGCCACCCGCCGCAGGGATAACCTGTGGAGGTACATGCGCGACCAGGCGCGGCAGCTCATGCTCGACGACGCTGCCCGCAGCGGCCGGCCCGGCATGGTCACCACCGCCCTGATCCCCTCCTCGATGCTCTACGCGCCCAGTGTGGTGGGTAACTGCGGACGTGGGGGGGTGTGCTGGGCTAGCCCGGGGTTCATGGCCGTCCCCCACGAAATTGGCCACTTCTGGGGACTTTCCCATGATGCATCACTTCAGTTCCCCGGGGGAGCCCTGAACATGAGGGAATGGTCCTGGATTAGCATGACCGATACACGCAATCTGATGTTCCCTACCGTCAGTTGGCCGCCATGGGCGAACTTCCTCAGCGGGCGGTACTTTCGGCAGCTGTTCGAGGAGGGCCGCCGCACCCGCTGGATCTGGGCCGCCGAGCCCTTAGCAGCGATCGGTGTCCGGCTGGCATCCGCCGGCCCCGGGCTTGCGGCGCAAGCGGCCAGCCAGAGGGCGCTGCTCGTCGCCGGCACCGTCACCTCCGCCGACGAAGTCTCCCTGGACGTGTCCTACGCCCTGGAGGCCGCCGCCGTGAGCCTGCCGGAGGCGCAGGGGGACTACCGGGTGGAACTACTCGATGCCAACGGCAATATCCTGGTGGCTGTCCCCTTTGCGGTGAGCTTCACCGAGGAGTGCCACGACTGTGGCCCTGGCGATGAGATCTTGAGGAAGGATCGAGACTCCTTCAGCCTGGTGCTCCCTTTCCCCCAAGAAGCCGTGCGGCTGCGGATCATGCACCACCAGGCGGTTCTCCTGGAGCGCTGGGTGAGCGCTTCCCTGCCACAACTGGATATCGCCCCTCTTCCGGAAGGGCTGATCCCCCGCGATCGTCCCCTCTCCCTGCGCTGGGAGGCGACGGACCCTGATGGGGATGAGCTTACCTTCAACCTGGCCTTCTCTCGCGATGGAGGCGCCACCTACAAGACCTTCGCCATCGGCCTGCGCCAGCCGGTCTACGAGCTCGATCCGAGCGCCTTCCCCGGCGGTCAGAACCTCTACCTGCAGGTTACTGCCAGCGATGGCTTCCACACGGTGACCGCCAGGTGGGGTCCCTTCAGCCTGCCGGATGCCGCTCCGCAGGTAGCCATCGTGCACCCCAAAGAGGGAGCCCTGGTAGGCAGCCGAGACCTCCTGGTCTTGGACGCCACGGCGATTGACTTCGAGGATGGCGTTCTCGATGGCCAGCAGGTGGTGTGGGAGGATGAGACCGGCCAGCTCATGGGACAGGGATCACGCCTGGAACTGGAGGGCCTGCCGCCAGGAGAACACACCTTCACCGTGCGGGCAACCGATTCGGCCGGCCAGAAGGCCGAGGCCAGGGTGCACATTACGGTGATCGAACGCCCCATGCCTGAGCCCCCGGCCGCCCTGCCCCTGGAGGCCACCTTAGAAGGCCTGCCGGCGGCCGTGCGTCTGCCGCCCTGTGGGGCTTCGGCGCTGGATCTGACCGTGCGGATCGACCCTTCGCAGCCGCGCCTCGACAACTTGCTGTTGTTATGGCTCCCGCCGGCTGAGGCTGGCGACGCCTCGCCGCTGGTCATCGAGCCTGAGCCCGCCGGGGAGGGGGTTTACACCGTGCGCTTCGAACTCGCTCCAGACACCCCAACCGGAACATGGCACTTGCGGGCGATCGCTCTGGACGCTGAGGGTCAGCAACGGCTCGGCCCCGTGCACGCGCTGCAGATCGCTCCCTGCACAGGCCAAGTCGGAGTCCGATGGGAGCTGCTGCTCCTGGCCGTTGTGACGGTGCTCGGGGTGGTCAGCGTGGGCTTGCTCGTTCGGACGCTACGGGGACGCCGGCCGGTTTAGCCGGCTCCCCGGGCCTCAGAGCCACTTTGATGTTGAACGGAAACTTAAACCTCGCCCGAATGTCGGCAGCGAGGCCTATACCTTCTTCAATGTTTATGGCGGCATGATTAACATCGTCGTCCTTGCCAGCGACAACGCCGGTAACTCCGCTCAGAGCACAGACATCGACTTACCGGTGCGTTACTGCCTGCAAACGAAGCGTGGGCAAAGCGACCCCCTGGTCTACAGGGGGATCGCTTCGGCGGCTCCAGCCGCCCCGCCATGACAGGGGTAGACCATTGCTTGCGATCTCGATTCGCAACGGAGAGTGGCCATGAACCTGCAAATCATCAGTCCTATCACGCGCCTCAGGG
>Ga0079992_141578_pt1 | contig 69550 bp, 55 predicted proteins | sample FaiFalFF_MnMetaG_3_FD_69197 | JGI IMG/M metagenome (GOLD analysis project Ga0079992, IMG submission 69197) | Freshwater microbial communities from Yellowstone National Park, Wyoming, USA - Fairy Falls B (FF_Mn_B) MetaG (SPADES assembly) (version 2) | ecosystem: Environmental > Aquatic >...
CGTGCCCTTAAACGCCTTTCCAAAAGGCTTAGAAACTACACTCGCACGGTCATGCACACAATCGCAAAGCGCATCGTCTTGGACGCAAAGGCACTTGCTCTTGGCATCGCCCTTGAAGAAATTAAGGGCATTAGGGCAAGGACAACGGTTAAGGTGCGACGAGACGAGCGCTACCAACACAGTCTTTGGGCTTATCGGTTGCTCCAGCAATGTATCGCTTACAAGGCACGCCTTAATGGCGTGCCTGTCGTCTTTGTGGATGCCAGATACTCGTCGCAGACCTGTCCGCACTGTGGTTTTCGGCATCGGAAAAATCGCCTCTCTCAGTCAGAATTTTGTTGTCGTCAATGTGGTTACTTAACACATGCCGACCTTGTTGCTGCCCTTAACCTTGCGTTAAGGGCTCAGGCGGTTGTCAGCCCGCCTCAGATGCTCGGTGGGTTCAATCCCTACACGGGCAAGCCGTCGGCTTCAGCCGGCGGTTGCTGACACTCCTAATTCGTTCAGGATGGCTTCCGCTACTGCTTTGGCGTCAGGGCTGTAATCGCCGCTCTGCAATTGCTTGGCAACTTCCGCCACCCGCTCCATGTCAACATCGCTCATCTTCTGGACCATTTCGTGAAGCAGCAAGATGAGCCTAAGTTCAGCCGATAAAACGACAGGTTCTTCGTCACGAGGCAGTTCCCTCGTCGGGGCAACTGCCTTGCCCGACGCTTCAGCCTTGCCCAACCGCTCCGTTAACAGCGCCTGCAATTTCGCTACAGTCTCCGGCGAGATACGCATCGGGCATCACCTCTTTCAGCGTCGTTTTGTCTATCGGCAAGACATTGTGGCAACTTTAGGACGAAACTCGCAAACTTATCTTGGCGCTCGGTGGAAGAAAGGGGAAGGAGTGAGGAAAGTGATGAGACTTGCCCTCGCTGTCGCAGCAATCATCTTGACTTCAATCCCTCTGGCGGCACAAATTGTCATCGTTCGGGATGACCGATGGGCTGCCACGAGTCCGGAGAACAGAGTTTTGGTCAACGAGCAAGTTGAGTTCGTTGAGTGGTGGCTGAAAAGGTTGAGGATGCCGTTCCAGCGGGTTAACGCATCAGCGTTAACCAACAATGTCGAAGGTCTTTTCGTTTTGCCCGCCAACCGACCCGATGCCGATGTTCTTGCCAAGTTGAAAAACGCTCGCCGCGTCGTCGTTTTTGCCTTCATCGGCGACCAAACTGCTGCGTGGCGACAAGCCCTTGGCATTAATTCCGCTAACGGAGTTGCTCGCAAAAACAGTTGGGTCATCGTCCTTCAACCTTTCCCATCAGATTTGCCAAGCAGCGAGAGAGCAAGGTTGCTGGCAGGTTGGCTGCTGGAAGGGACAACAATACCTGCGGGGCTTCAAAGGACTTTGCAGTCGCGATGGCAAAGTTGGCATCGAAGCCTGAAACAAAAGCAAAAGCAGTGGCTTCAGGAGATTAGTTCGCGACCTTACCGCGACCTTGAGCGGCAGAAGGAAGCCATCAACTTGCTTCAGCGACCCGTTGCTGAAATCTCGTTCGCACTTACTTCGGATGGGACAGTTTGGTTGAAAAGGCTGGAACAACTTTTGAGCGACCACGAGCGAATTCACAAGGCTTTAGCAATTTCCCTTGAACCTCGCGAAGGCGAAATTCGCGGGGTCTGGCTTCACACTTATGCACCAACGGACTGGGAAGCGGTGATGCAAACCATCAAAAGCGCCAACCTAAACTGCCTCTTTTTCAGGGCAGGGCGTGGCGGCAATGTGGTTTACCGAAGCAAATTTCTGCCCCGCGACCCTTGGGCTGAGCAAGCAGATTTGGACGAACTGAAGAACGCAACGGAAGCAGCAGCCCGTTACGGCATAGAACTTCACGCGTGGCGCGTCAACCATCACTTTGGGACAGCCCCTGACTGGTTGAAAGAGCAGATGGCGAAGGAAGACAGACTCGTCCGAGACCCTCAAGGCAAACAGGCTCTTTGGCTTAACCCTGGTGACCCGCGAAACCAAGAGCACGAGTTTCAAGCGATGACGGAAATGCTTAACTATCCGGTCTCTGGCGTCCACTTTGACTACATCCGCTACCCTGAGGTCCCGCACTATGACTTTGACTACAGCGAAGTTTCGCGGCGCGAGTTTGAGAAAGTCACCGGTATCAAGTTGACGGACTTCCCACGGCAAGTTCTTTTCGGTCCGCTCAAAATCCTTTACGACGATTGGCAACGAGACAACATCACGAACCTCGTCAGGCGCGTTTACTACGCTGTCAAGGATGCCCGCCCAGATGTGGCTGTCTCAGCAGCCGTGTGGCAAAGGCACCGCTACTATTACGCTCTCATCAAGCAGGACTGGATGCGATGGGTTCGGGAAGGGATTTTGGACTTCGTTTGCCCGATGGACTACACCAACGACAACGACGCCTTCTTTGAACGGGTTCGCGAACAAGTCTTGGAAGTCAACGGGCAAATTCCAATCGCAATAGGCATCGGCGCTTACCTTCACGCTGACGAGTGGCAGTTCATTGAGCAGGTCAAAATCGCCCGCGATTTGGGCGCTGACGGTTTCGTCATCTTTGCCTACAACATCGCACCGATAAAGGATTTCCTCGCAGCACTAACTTTGGGCGCAACTTCAAAGCCCACGATCCCTGCTCACAGAGCACCGCAAATTTCTTTCAACTTGAGCAATGGCATCCGCTTGAAAGATTCGCCCATCGTCTACCGAGCAGGCGAACAAGTTCGGTTCACGGTCACGATTTCGCCCGGACTGATGCAAGGCAATTTGAAAGAAGTGCACCTGACTATCCAGTGGGAGCGGCACGAAGGTTTCGCCGAGCAAGTTATAGCCGAAGCAACTTTCGACGGAGATGAGGTCAAAGGTGGCACATTCATCAAAGGCGAAACTACCATCCCATCTGGGACAGTCCGCTTGGTCGCTCGCGGTCATGTCGCTTTCGCAAACGGCTCAACTCAGCCCTTTGTCAGGCGAGGTCCGTTCGTCAAAGGCATGGAAAGTTCGGAATTCCATGAATTGGCTCAATCACTCTTGCCCTACAAGCCGCCCAAGAGAGCAAAACGCCCAATCGTTGGCGTCGTTTCGGAAGGCTGGAGCAGTGAGCGGTTCATCAGGATTTTGAAGGCTGCTGGCATCCACGCTTTCCCTGTCCGGTTTTTGGAGCCAGCCTACTGGGAAGCAGCAGATGTGCTGATTGTCCCACCGTTGCGGGATGTCAGGGAATTGACATACCAAAGGGCACTGGCGTTAAGGGATTGGGTGGCGAAAGGCGGGAAAATCATTTTGCTCTCCGAAGCCTGCGGCTACAGGGCTCACGCAAATTTGTTCCCTGAAGTCTCAATCGTCGCCGGCGAACAAAACATCAAAGCATTAGCGCTCGCAGGGACAAAAATCGGCATTGAAGCGAGGGCACTCACTTTGAAGCAGCAAGACGGTAAAATCGTCGGGACAGCAAACGGCAACGCCATCGTGGTCAAAGGCAGCGTTGGCAAAGGGACGGTCATTCAATGCGGCGTCAGAGTCCCAGTCAGCGATGACGCACCCGAATGGGCAAGTTGGCAGAGATTGATTCTCGCCTTGCTCAAACTTTTTTAAACGGGACATGGGACAAGGGACACAGGACAGGAACGGAACGAGTCGTGGGACGCGGGACGAGGGACGAGAAAAATGGGAGGGCGAGGCTTCTGCCGAGCCAAAAACGGCGGCGAATAGCGAATAGCGAGTGGCGAATGGTGAAACGGCAAATTTTCTGGAGGGCAGTGCTCCCGCACTGCCGAAAATTTTCGGCACATCAGGAGATGTGCCCTCCAATTTTTTTCAGCCTGCTTTAGAAGGCTTCGTTTTGGTAGACACCGACTTAAAACGGGTCGTGGGACGCGGGACGAGGGACGAGAAAAATGGGAGGGCGAGGCTCTTGCCGAGCCGAAACGGCAGCGATTTGCGAATAGCGAGTGGCGAATGGTAAAGCGGCAAATTTTCTGGAGGGCAGTGCTCCTGCACTGCCGAAAAAATTTTTTGGGCTCTTAAAAACTGCACTTCGCACCTCGCACTCAAATTTGGCTCACTGGGAGGTTCGCCCTCCCAACGCCGAATGAATTCGGCGCTCAGAAAAAATCCGTCAAATCCCATGTCCCTTGTCCCGTGCCCCTTGTCCCTCACCGGCTAAAGCCAGTGGCATGGAAAGTTTCAGAACGCGCTTCAGGGCTCTTTACATCGGGCAAGGGAGTTGCTATAATGGCAAGCACACACCCTGCGTCGGGTGTGAGTGTTGCTGTTCAAAAACCATCTTAGGAGGTGCAAGGAGATGTTGGGTCGGAAGGCGTTCACGCTGATTGAGTTGCTGGTGGTGATCGCGATAATCGCGATCCTGGCTGCCATTCTGTTCCCAGTTTTCAGCCAGGCTCGCGAAAAGGCACGAGCCGCCTCTTGTCTCTCCAACGGTCGGAATATCGGGACGGCTTCCAGCATGTATGTCCAAGACTATGACGAAGTCATCTGGGGATGGGTGACCCTTGCTCCCGGCAACCCCCGTTCAGGTCCCAATTGTCCTGCTGACCCTGAAAACTGCCGAACCAATGTCGTCGTTTGGACTCAAATGTTCCAACCCTACTTGCGCAACAAGCAGGTGCTTTATTGCCCCAGTTTCAACGAACAAGTGCTTGTCCAGAATGCTTCTCACCCAAACTGTGACGGTCCCGACATCTTGCCTTGGTTTCCTGCCTTTTGGTATTACTCCCACTACGGGATGGCATTTGGTGCCATCTTTGGGGCATGCACCGTCCAGTTTCCCCGCAACGCCTTCCCTGGCAACTCCCCACGCCCCCTTGCTGAAGGCGGTGGCTTCCGGCCGCCTGTCCGAACCCTGCCAGGTGTCCGTCGCCCTGCCGAGACCGCCATCCTTCAGGACAACTTCACGGCTTTGATTAACGAACGAGCCTTCGGTGTCCCTTATGTCATTGGCACAGCCTTTGGTTGCGAGTGCGGATGGGAAGGCGTTGGGCAATCCAGACACCACATGGGCTGCAACTACATCTTCTTGGACGGTCACGCCAAGTTAATTTCAGGAAATGTTGAGCGCCATCCTAACTTCAGATGCCCTGGCGCTGTTAACCCTGCAACAGGCAACTCTGATCCTGAATGCATCTGCGCCACCTATACTACCTACGACCATTAGAGGAGGGGTCAGAAATGCAGCGTAAAAACCTTGCTTGGGTCGCTGTGGTGTTGATAGCGATTGCTGCGGTTTTGTGGGCGTGGCGGCTTTTGGGTTCAAGGCAAGCACCCCCTCCGCCCTCACCTGAAGCCAAAACAATGCGCCCACCACCCACTGGCGAGTCAGTAATTCCTTAGGAGAGCAACTGCTCAAGCGACATCTTATTACGGCGTCACATTAACGATGAGGTAAAGATGCCTTTCGGCTGGCATCAGGCATCTTTTTTCGTCGCAGGCTTGGTAGCGAAGTCGCAAGGTTAAGGTTTCGCTGCCAGAGGCGTTAGGTTTTGCTCGCAGCCAAACTGTGATGGTGATTGTGCCGTCGTAGACTTTCACTGGCTCACCAGCAAAGCCCAAACGGACTTCTTTTGCTGGCGGGAAATCCACCCGCTCAATTTCCACCAAACTGCTTTCAACGCTTATTTGTGTTGGCTGCAAATTGGGTTGTGGCTCGTTGCTGTTGATGTGCCAACCTTTAGCGATGGCGATGTGCAACTTCACCAATTTCGTTTCCCCCGCTCTCACCGTCAACTTTTCAGGCTCAACCCAAATCCGCTCAATAGGTTGCGCAACAACTTGTGCAGTCCCTTTGCTCGCCGCTTGCCACTCGTCTAAGACCGAAAGCAAAGTTAGCGAACCGTGAGGCAAGCGAACCATGAACCCGCCGAAAGTCTCCAATGTTCGTTTTGCAATTTGCCCATAACGATCTTCGCCCGTTGCATTTGCCAATTTCAACAAACCCAACGCTGCCATCCCGTTTGGCGATGGCTCTGCTCCGTCAAGGGCAGGTTTACTGCGAGTCAGCAAATTCTTCCGCTCTGTCGTGAACCAGAAACCGCCACCTTCTTCGTCCCAGAACAGGCGAACCATTGTGTCGGCAAGTTCTTTTGCTCGCTCCAACCATTTGCTCTCGTTAGTCGCTTCGTGCAAATCCATGAGGGCGACGAGCAAGTAAGCGTAATCGTCCAGCATCCCTTCAACTTTTGCGACGCCGTTGCGGTAACTGTGCCAAAGCGTCCCGTCAGGCTTTCGCATCGTCGCCCACAGGAATTCGGCAGTTCGTTCCGCTGCTTGTCGGTAACGCCCTTCGCCCAAGTAACGGTAGCCTAATGCCAAACTTCGCACCATTAATGAGTTCCAACTCGTCAGCACTTTGTCATCGCAATGCGGTTTTGGTCTTTTGTTGCGCGCTTCAAGCAATTTCGCTCGGCACTCGTCTAACTTTGCCCAAAGTTCGTCTGCGCTCATGCCCATTGATTTCGCCCAATTTTCCACAGGAGCCTTCAACAAATTGGGAATGCAGCCACTGTAGCCCGTGTGAGGGTTGACAAAGTTGGGTTCGTCGCTGATGCCGTAAACCTTGCAGAACAAGTCGCCATCTTTTTCGCCCAAGACACCTTTCACTTCCTCGGGAAGCCAAAGATAGAAAGCGCCTTCTTCTTTGGACGGGGCGAGGGACGAGGGGCGAGGGGCAGGTGGGAGGCTTTCGGCGTCGAGGGCGGAATAGAAAGCGCCGTCGGGAGAAGTCATTTCCCGCAAGACGAAAGCGTAGGTTTCTTCAGCGATGCGGCGGAAAAATTTGTCGCCACTCAAATGAAACGCCCAAGCATAAACCTGTGCCAGTTGGGCGTTGTCGTAAAGCATCTTCTCAAAATGCGGGACAAGCCATTTCTCGTCTACGCTGTATCGGTGGAAACCGCCACCGATTTGGTCGTAAATGCCGCCGTGTGCCATCTTCCGCAAAGTCAATTCAACGGCTTCCCAAAGTGGCAACCTTTGCGTCCTTTCGTAGCGGCGCATCAAAAACTCCAACGCCTGGTGTGGCGGAAACTTGGGAGCGCCACCGAAACCACCATGATTTTTGTCAAGGTTCCTGAGCAGCGCATTTTCGGCGGACTTGAGGACTGCTTCGGCGGAAGTTTCGTCAAAGGGCTGAGCCGTCGGCAATGTCAGTTGCAGTTCAGCGGCAATGGCTCTCGCGACTTCATCAGCGACTTCCAGAACCCTCTGGCGTTCCTCGCGCCACAATCGGGCAATCTCCAACAGTATGCGCTTGAACTGTTCAGGCGGGAAGTAAGTCCCGCCGAAAAAGGGTTTGCCGTCAGGTGTCAAAAAGACCGACATCGGCCAGCCACCGTGACCGTTGGTGAAAATCAAAACGGCTCGCATGTAAATTTCGTCCACATCTGGTCTCTCTTCACGGTCCACCTTGACGCTGACGAAGTGCTCGTTCAAGATGGCAGCGATTTCCTCGTCCTCAAAACTTTCCCGCTCCATCACATGGCACCAATGGCAAGTTGAGTAGCCGACCGAAAGGAAGATGGGCTTGTCTTCCCTGCGGGCTTTTTCAAATGCTTCGTCGCCCCAAGGAAACCAATCGACGGGATTGTCAGCGTGTTGAAGCAGGTAAGGGCTCGTCTCTTTTGCGAGTCGGTTGCGTCGGTTCTTTCCCGACATGTCAAACCCTCCGTGCAAAAGTATTGCGGCAAGGGCAAAAACGAAAGCCCAAGCCAAAATTCGCTTCAAAAGTTTGCGACTGACAAAAGCCATCGGCGAGCCCCCTCTCCGTCCACTAACCGAAGTCGGCGTTTGATGAAACACGCAACTTAATTTGCAGCCACCCACCTCAGATGGACGGTCAAAGCCAGTAACTATTCGCTACTCGCTATTCGCCACTCGCCGCCACTTGCTTTTCAATCCCGCCAACCCACGATGATGCCAATCGTTTTGAACTTGAAGGCGAAAACTCCGACGCGAAATTCGCCCAACTGAGCGCCCACAACGCCGTGCCATTTTCGACCGTCCATTTGGACTGTCGCAGAAACTCCTCTCGCCACTTGAGCCGAGAAGCCAAGAAGGGGCACCCAACTTCTGTCAAGGGTTTTGCCACCCAAAGTTATCCTTCGCCCTGTCCCGACATAAAGGCTTGACGGAATTTTGATGAAGGGTGTTAACGCCCAGTTGGCTGTCACGAAAACGCCGGGGTTGCCGACCCCTAACTCTTGCAACCCTACACCTGCTGCAATTGACGGGGCGCTTCCCTTTTGCCGCTGCAACTCGTAATTGAGTAGCCATCGGATTGTTTTCGGATTTGCCAACAAACCGACCCCAAACTGAAAGCGCCCTTTCGGTTTGTGCCAGATGAAGATTTCTGCCTCCGTCGGCATACCGCCGTTAACGGCTCCGCTTATCAGCCACGAACCTTCAGGCAAATGGGCGCTGAAACGATTGGTCAACTCGCCCACCGGACCGGCAGGCTCTCCCTGAACGGCATAGCCTGCAGGCACTCACATCGGACAACCTGTCCCCGATTGAGCCAACGAAACCGAAACCGCCACAGAAAGGAGAAAGCCCGTTAACAGCCACCGCAGCATCCAGATTCACCACCTTCGTGCTGGTGTTGCCCTTGCTGTGCCGACTTTTCACTTTCGTTGCAGCATTCGCATTGGTGGTCGTTGCCATGCTGATGCGATGTCTGGTGGGTGTTGAGTTTTTGCAGATCGGCTAACTTGAAGCCAGCACGGCTTAAAGTCTCAACCAAGTCCTGATAGCGGACGGACGCTTTCGGCTGGAAAGTGACGAGTATGCCTTGCTCATGCTCTTTCGCTTCCGCTATGCCCTTGACTTCCTTGACTGTCTTAACGGCTTTCCCTCGGTCAACATTAGCCCAGTTTTCAACGGGCAAAAGTAAAGCCAGCCGATAAGGCACTGCCTTGTGAACCTGTTCAACGATGGCGGTGACAGGGTTGGCTTTCTCGTCCAATTTCACGACTGCCCGCTTTTCCTTGAGACTCACCGAAGCGTCTCGGACGCCTTTAGTGCTTTTCAATGCCCTCGTCAAGTTGGCAGCGCAGTTGTCACAATGCATCCCATCAACGATGAAAGCGATTGTTGTCGCCTCCGACTTTTGCTGTTGCTTTTGTGCTGTCAGCCCAACAACCAAAACGGCGATGCTTACCGCCACTGCCAGCCAACGCATTTCCCATGCCTCCTTTCACGCATTTTCGGACTGCTGCCTCTAAATAACGCCCGAAACTTTTGAACGGTTCCGACCTTTGCGGAATGAAGGCAAAATGGCAAAGGCAATTCGCCCCGAATTGATTGAAGCGGGTGGTCAATCATGGCAGAGGCGAATGTTTGGCTCGTTGTTGCCAGCGAACGAATTAAGGGCAAGCAGGAAGGTTGGCACTGGGACGATTTCTTTTTGCGCCGACACGAATGGGCTCCCGCAGAGTTCTCTTGGGGCGGATACGAGTGGATTCGTTCACCGCTTTCGCTTAAGTGCATCCGAGAGATGAAACGAGGCGACATTGTCGTCGCTTACCAAGCGGGCGAAGGCATCATCGGTCTGTGCGCTTTGGCAAGTGGCGGCTACGAAGAAGTTCCCGGCAGCGGCGACTTGAACACATTTGACCTCGCAGCCGAACCCGCTTTGAGGCTTGACAAGCCTGTTCCCCTTGCTCAGTTGAAAAGTGACCCTGAAGTAGCGCCACTGTTTCGCCAACTTCAAGGAAGCGTGTTCAAAGCGACCGAATTTTGGCAAGGAATTCGCAGGCACATTTTAACTGCCAACCCTCACCTCTCCGATGCCCTCAGGCGCTTTGAGAGCGAGGTCGCGAAGTTGAGAGCAACAAGGGGCGAGGAAAAAGACATCTGGCGGAAGATGGCTGAAGAGCGTTCCCCAACTTATCAATGGCGCGGTCGGATTTACAGGCGCAAGGGCGAACAAAGTGCGTGGCTCAGGCAACTTTACGACTTTCGGTGCCAAATTTGTGGTGCTCAGTTTCCCACGCCCGACGGTCGCATGGTCATTGAAGTCCACTACCTTCGCCCGCTGTCGGTCGTCGGTCCGGTTGGCGACCACCCAGCGAACATGCTTGTCCTTTGCCCCAACCATCACCTGCAAATTGAACTGAGCGAGGAAGTCAGGGTTGATTGGGAAAGGCGCGAAATTCGCTTTAACGGGATGAGGCGCCGGTTGAAGGTTCATCCGACCCATGCGAGATTGGCAAGGACATGGGTCGCAGAAAGGGATGCCAGCAGGGTTAAGGGTTGACGAAGCGCTACAATTTTTGAGCAACGGAGGTGGCGACGATGAAGTTTGCATTGGCAATTTTGCTGCTGTTGGAGGTGACAGTGATGGCTTTGGGACAAGAGGCTTTGGTTCGGGAGAGACCTCAGCAGGGGCAGTTGAGTTTGTCAAGTCAGTTGAGCCCTTTCGCCTTCGTTGAAGAGGTGGGCAAGTGGGTTCGGCTGACCTTCAAAGGCAAACCTGTCTGGCAATACAACTACGGCGTCGCTGCCCCTCCCGGCGCTGGCGAATTGAATGCGACGAGCGGCTTCCTTCACCCCGTTTGGAGCCCCAACGGTGTCATTGTCACCGATTGGGGACCTCAAGACCACTACCACCATCGCGGCATCTTCTTCGCTTGGACGAAAACGAAGTGGGGCAACTTGGCGCCCGATTTCTGGAACCTTTTCGCTGGCTCAGGTCGCACCCGCTTTGAAGATTTTGAGCGCTTGGAACTCCATCCCGACAAAGCAGTCATGATTGTCCGACATGTCTGGCATGCCAAGAAAGGCGATGAGTGGGTGCCCGTCGTGAGCGAACGATGGACGGTAGTGACCTACGCACCTACAAGCGATGAACCCGATCACTGGGTTTTTGACTTGACGACCGAACTCGTCAATGTCACCGACGAACTGTTGGAAATTGAGGAGTATCGCTACGGTGGCTTAGGCTACCGAGGCGCGAGGGCTTGGCTTGACAAAACGAAGCGTGAGGTCCTGACCTCGGAGGGCAAAACCCTTGCCGATGCTGATGCAACAGATGCCCGCTGGGTTTTGCAAGGTGGGATTGTGGATGGTCAGTGGGCAGGTTTGACCTTGATGGACCACCCGAGCAACCTCGCTTTCCCGAACAGGTTGAGGGTCAACCCTGACTGCCCTTATGTGGGCTTCTGTCCGATGCGAAAGACGAGTTTCGTCATGCGACCCAAAGAGCCGATGCGCTTCCGCTACCGAATCGTCGTCCACGCTTCAAAGCCAACACAACAGCAGTTGGAAGAGATGTGGCGCGAATTCCAAAGGTCAAGCGAATGAGGGCTTGACCGAAAACTCACGAAGTGAGGGATGGGACATGGCAGAAGGGCAGGAACAGCGAGTGCGGTGGTATGAGGGCTTGACGGGTTATCACTGGCTCGTTTTGACCGTTGCTGCTTTAGGCTGGGCTTTTGACACGATGGACCAATGGCTTTATGTCCTCGCAAGACAACCTGCGATGGCGGAACTTTTGAAGGTTGCACCTGAAGACCCAAAAGTTGCATCCTACGCTGGAATCGTCCAAGCCATCTTCCTCTTCGGTTGGGCGACTGGCGGTTTTCTGTTTGGCATTGTCGGGGACAAATGGGGACGGACGCGAACGATGATTGTCACGATCTTGCTTTACGCCGGTTTCACTGGGCTCACCGCTCTCACTCAAAATTGGTATCAATTCGCCGTCTGTCGGTTCCTCGTGGGCTTGGGCGTCGGTGGCGAGTTTGCATCGGGCGCAGCGTTGGTCGCGGAAGTTTTCCCGCCACACGCCCGACCGATGGCGTTGGGCATCATGCAGGCGGCATCCGCTATAGGCAACATGACCGCTGGGTTCATCAACTTGACAGTCGGTGCATCCCTCGGTTGGAGGTGGGTTTTCGGGGTTGGCTTCTTCCCAGCATTGCTCGTTTTCGTGATTCGCATGTTCGTCCGCGAACCCGAACGGTGGGAACATGCCCGTCAAGAGGCGTTGGTTGGAAGGACGCAACTTGGCAACATCGCTGAAATGTTCGGTGACCCAAGGTGGAGGCGAAACGCGCTCGTCGGAATCAGTTTAGCTGCTGTCGGAGTCATCGGTTTTTGGGGCATCGGGACTTGGTCGCCTGACTTGCTCAGGTTAGTTTTGAACCCGCAGGACCTACCTGAGTTGAAACCGCACACAGAGCGGATGGTCAGCATAGCCATCATGGCTCAAAACTTTGGAGCATTCTTTGGCATCTTGTCTTGGGCTTGGGTTGCCGAGCGAATTGGTCGCAGGGGAGCGTTTGCACTTTCGTTTCTGAGTTGCCTTTTCGTTGTGCCATTGACATTCCTCGCAACAAATTCCTTCGCTTCAGCCCTTGTCCTCTTCCCGCTCTTGGGCTTTTTCACCACCAGTTTGTTCGGCGGCTACGCCGTTTACTTCCCGGAACTCTTCCCGACAAGGCTCAGGGCAACGGGAACAGGCTTTTGCTACAATGTCGCCCGCTACCTCGCCATCGCAGGTCCTTACACTTTCGGTCATTTGCGGGCAATCTTCGGCATCAGGACTGCTGGCACATTGCTTTCAGGCATTTTCCTTCTCGGCTTAGCGGTCTTGCCCTTCGCGCCTGAGACAAAAGGCAAACCACTGCCTGAGTGAAGGTGACGGATATGACCGTTTTGGAAGCGGTTGAAGATATGCTGCGAAGCACTTACCAACAGGGCAAGTGGACAGATGGGCAACGGTTCTTCGTGCAAGTGAGAGCCTACCTCGGCTCGCAAGTCCACATCCGTTTGCACAACATGGAAACTGGCATCACTTACGACAGGCTTTACGATTTGTCAACGGGTCAAGTTTTAGCCGAGCACGAGCGAGCAAGCCGGTGATGCGAGATGCTGCCGAAGTCGTGGCGATGGTTGAAGGATTACGCTGCTGCAAGCGAAAGGTTGGTCATCGGCTTGATTTCCGGGACATCCGCTGACGGCGTTGATGCTGCTTTGGTCAAAGTCGTCGGCGATAAGCCCAAGCGGGTAGAGACCTTAGCCTTCACGACACTCCCTTATCCTGCAGAAATCCGCAAAACTGTCTTGGAAGTCTCCCACGACGGCGACATTGAGACTTTGTGTTGGCTCAATTTTGCGCTGGGCGAATTGTTTGCCGAAGCGGCGTTGAAGGTCATTGAAGTCGCTAACATTGACCGAAAACGAGTTCAACTCATCGGAAGTCACGGTCAAACTGTCCGCCATTTGCCGCCAAATCGCAACTCCTTCGCCATACACAGCGTTTCCCGCGTTGGCACGCTTCAGATTGCTTCGCCCGCCGTCATCGCAATGAGGACAGGCATTCCTGTGGTCAGCGATTTTCGGGCAAAAGATATGGCTGCAGGTGGACAAGGTGCACCGTTGGTGCCATTGGTTGACTGGCTTTTGTTGCGGCACCCGAACAAAACCCGCATCGCCTTGAACATCGGTGGCATCGCCAACTTGACAGTTTTGCCAGCAAAGGCGAAAGTAAGCGATGTCCTCGCCTTTGACACCGGTCCGGGCAACATGCTCATTGATGGAGCCATTCGCCACTTTTCTGGCGGCGTTTTGACTTACGACCGAGACGGCGAATGGGCTCGGCAAGGAAGGGTTGACAAAAATTTGCTTCATTGGCTGATGAGCCACCCTTTCCTTCTCCAACCGCCGCCGAAATCAACGGGACGCGAGATGTTCGGAGAAGCGTTTTTGCGGGAAGTCATCAAGCGTGCGAATTCGCTCGGACTGACACAGAACGATACAGTTGCGACACTGACAGCCTTCACCGCTGAAAGCATCGCCGATGCAATCAAGCGCTTTGTTTTGCCGAAGTTTGGGCAAGTTGATGAACTGATTGTCAGCGGTGGTGGGGCGAACAACCCGACGCTCATGGCAATGCTTCGCGAGCGATTGCCGAAGGTGAAAATTCGCCGAAGCGATGAGTTGGGCATAAACGCCGATGCGAAAGAAGCCATCGCCTTCGCTGTCCTCGCTCACCGAACTGTCATGGGTCTTACTGGAAATGTCCCATCGGCAACTGGAGCGAAAATGCCGGTGATTTTAGGCAGCATCACCTTGCCCCGTTGAAAGAGAGCGCGTCACTTGCCACTTACTGTCCGCTGCCGCTTTTCTCCGCCAGTTCCACTAAGGCTCTGACCAAGATTTCGCCCATCGCGTAGAAATCCGCTAAAACCAGTCTTTCGCTGGGTGAGTGGTAGTTTTCGCCACCAGTTGGCAGAACGAGGCAGCGGATGCCGTGAGCGACGAAAACATTGCCGTCCGTCCCGCCACCCATGCGTTTCAAGTTTGGCTTCAATCCCAAACTTTCCACCGCCTTCATCGCAGCCTTGACAATCGGTTCGTCGGGAGAAAGTTGAACGGCGTCAAAGGACTTTTCAGCCGAGAACTCAACTTTGCCACCGAACTTTTGGGCGACCCTTTCGCAGATGTCTTTCCACTCAGCCAGCAAACTTTCCACCCTCTTCGGGTCGTGACTTCTGAATTCGCCGACGACTTTGCATTTGTCTGGCACGACATTCATTGCCTGTCCGCCCTCAATCACTCCGACATTCGCCGTCGTGTCTTCGTCAAGCCTTCCCCACTTCATAGCGCTGATTGCTTCCGCAGCCATGACGATGGCGTTAATGCCCTTCTCAGGTTCAACACCTGCGTGGGCTGATTTGCCGATGAAGGTGACTTCAAAGCGAAAATGAGTTGGTGAACCGACGATCAGGTCGCCCGGCTTGCCAGCGCCGTCAACGACGAAGCCGTAACGAGCCCGAAGTTTGGTCTTGTCAAAAACTTTTGCGCCAAGCAATCCCTTCTCTTCCCGAACCGTGAACACGACTTCAATGGGCGGGCAAGGCAAATTGCGCTCACGCAAGGTCCGGATGGCTTCAATTATCAAGGCAATGCCCGCCTTGTTGTCTGCTCCCAAAATTGTCGTCCCATCGGTCTTGATTTCCGTCTCCGTCTTGATGATGCGGATGCCTCTTGTGGGCGCAACAGTGTCAAGGTGGGCAGAAAGCAAAACCGGCGGTGCCGGGGCGGTGCCTTTGAACCGGGCAAAAACATTGCCGCCCGTCCCGCCAAGTTTCTCACTGGCATTGTCTACGAGCACCTCGTCAGCGCCAATTTGCTTCAGCAAGTCAGCAACGAAGCGACCAATTTCAGCCTCATTTTCACTCCCGCTGTCTATCTGAACCAACTGCAGGAAAAGTTCGGTCATCCGTTCGCGGTTGACCAACTGCTGCTGTTGGAAGCCCAAAAGCAGCGGTAAGACGAGCCAAACGACCATCCATCGCCTCACTTCCCATCACCTCCAAGCCGAAATTTTGCCACCCTTTCGAGATGTCACGGTCGGATGGTTCAAGACTTCCGAAGCAGGTGCAAAGTTGAGCCACCCACGATGCCATTGCGGAACCTGAAGATTGAAACGAGCGTTCAAAAAGAACGGTCGCTCCCAAATTTTGCGCTATGTGAGTTCGCCCGAACCACCAAGGGGCATCGGCACAAAGAAGTTAGCGAAGGAGGGATGAGGATGTTCAAAGTTGTTTCGGTAGTGACAGCGTTGTTGGTTGCGTTTGCGTTGGTTGCTACTGTTCAGCCGGGCGCCCCTGAGCCACCAAAGTTCAAAAGCGAAAACGAGCGGCGTATTTGGGTTTTAAGCACCCTGTTGCCTTGGATGGAGCAATTTCGTGAACGCTACCACAATGTCCCGCGAAGCGATGGCGAGTTTCTGAGGTGGCTGGTCATCGCCACACAACGCAAAAGGGCTCTGGAAATTGGCACCGCTAACGGTTACTCCGCAATTTGGATTGGTCTGGGGTTAGAAGCAACTGGCGGGCACTTGACAACGATAGAGATTCAGCCGGATTTGGTCCGAGAGGCTAAGGCAAATTTGAAGCGGGCTGGATTGCTGGACAAAGTTGTGACCGTTGTGGAGGGCGATGCCCTCAAGGTCGTGCCTCAACTTGACGGAAAGTTTGATTTCGCTTTCATAGATGTCGGACCGAGGGTGATGCCCTTCTTTGAAGCGGTTCTGCCTAAACTTTCCGACAACGCCATCGTTGCTGTCCACCGACCTCCTTTTGAGGGTGCTCTGAAAGACTACCTGAAAGCGATGAGCGAAAAGCCCGAATGGGTTACTACGGTGGTGCAAACGGGCGCACCTACAGGAATAGTTATCAGCGCCCGCATCAAAACTCGGTGAGCAAAACCTTGTAACCCGACTTCGGGTCGCCGCTCTAAAAGCGCTGGAGAAAAACGAAAGGCGAGCAGCAACTCAAGAGGTGAGAAACGATGAGGCGATTGGGAATTTTCGCTTTGGCGTTTTTGTTGACTGCCGCTGCCTCGGCGCAACCTTTGTTAAGGGAGCCCTCTTTGGTGACCACAGAATGGTTGGCTAACCACATTGACAACCCCAACCTGCGCATCATAGACGCCCGCAGCAGTTTGCGCGACTACTTGCAGGGTCACATCCCCAATGCCATCTACTTGAACACCGAAACGCTTCGGATTTCGCAGTCAGGCGTCCCAGCAAGATTGCTGCCGCCGGAGCGGTTAGCGGAAATCTTCGGCGCTATCGGAATCGGAAATCAGCACACCGTCGTCGTTTACTCCAGCGGCGATGACGCTTTCGCTCACGCCACTTACATCGCTTTCGTTTTGGAGTGGCTGGGTCATCGGCATGTCGGCATCTTGGATGGAGGGTTTGAGAAGTGGCAATCAGAGGGGCGCCCCATCAGCCGAGAGTTCCCCAAAGTCAAGCCAGCCCAGTTCGTGCCTAAAGTCAACCCCAATGTGAAAGTTGACTGGCTCGCGGTCTGGCATGCTGTCCAGAAGAGAAACGCACAAGTTTTGGATGCCCGTGACCCAAAGTCCTTCTCATCAGGTCACATCCCTTTAGCCCGCAACGCTTTCCTGAGGGAGAACTTGCAGGGCGAGAAAGTCCTGACTTGGCGAAGCAAGGACGCTTTGTTGGAGCGATTTAAGGCTTTGGGCATTGACCCGCAAAAACCTATCATCACTTACTGCAACAGCGGTCGGGAAGCAAGTCAGTTGTGGTTCACTTTGCGTTATGTCTTGGGCATCCAAAATGTCGCAGTTTACGACGGCTCTTGGATTGACTGGACAGCAAGGAAGATGCCAAAGGAGTGACACACACTTTCCGCTAATCTTCGGGCAGACCTTTCCCGATGGCTCGCTGCAATTTGTCGTAGGCGACAAAGAGTTAAATTTCTGAGCAGTGCGGGAGCATTGCCCTTCAAATTACTTGCCATTCGCTATTCGCCATTCGCCGTCGTTTTGGCTCGGCAGTAACCTCGCCCTCCCATGAGTTCGCCGTCTAAAGTTTGGTGTCCAAGTTTTTGTCATCAACTGTGGGCTAAGGCTTCATTCCAGCCCCGATCCTAAGTCCCTTTTGCAAGCAGCCAGATCAAAAGCGGGGCTAAAAAGCGATTGTAAGTGAACGCTAAACTTGCAACAGCGACGAGGAGGGCAAAAAGGGTCGGTGGCAAAAAAAGTTTCGCTATCGCCAAAAGGATGGCAACTGTGCCCCACAAAATCCCGACGGCGGCGAAATACCTCGGCGGCAACCAACGAACTAAAAACCGTTCCAAAAGCCAATTCGGCTTCAACCAACGGAAGCATTCAGCCAGTGTCTGGTTGGCGACTTGCCAAGCGATGAAAGCGTCAACATCGGTGAAGTTCAGAGTCGGCAAATTTTTAGCCATCAACCGAAGATGCTCCATCACCCTTTTTCGCTTCACTCGCCATTCGCTACTCGCCACTCGCTTCCTTTCCTTTCCCTCGTCCCCCGTCCCTCGTCCCTCGTCCCGCCAAATTGCTTGTGCCAACAAAGCGTGGGTGATTGGGTCGTCGGGATGAAGCCGAACTAACCGTTCAAGCAACTCAATCGCTCGCTTCACCCCACTCGCTGCTTGCCACTCGCTACTCACCAAAACATGCGCCCTTGCCCTTTGAACTTCCCATCGGTCTGCATACTCTTTCATCGTGTCGCGCAAAATTTGCCTTGCCTCGTCTAACTTGCCTTGCAGGCAAAGCCAATGGATTTTTTGAGCCCGATAGGTTGGGAAAGTTGAAGCGAAGTGGAGTGCTCGGTCAAAGGCTTTGGCAGCCTCAACGGTTTGACCCTGCTTCAACTTCACGAGGCAAAGAGCCAAGTAGGCGAAAGGGTTTTCAGGTGCGAACCTAACCAATTGCTGGGCAACTTTTTCCGCCCGCGAAATGTCCCGAACGGAAACCGCTGCGATAAACATTCCCTTCACCAACTGGTCATCCCAAGCCGTTCTCGGAAACCTCTTCAAAAGTTCAGCCTCACGGTGCCAACCTTTAGCCTCAAATTCCGCCGCAAGTTCGTCAAACTCTCGGTTCGCAGTCATTTCACCTTTCGCTCGCCCGAACTGCATGTTTAGCCGTCACGACCTTTGAGTTTGCTTTTCGGCGTCTTGCGGGAACGGCAAGGTTGAAGGCTGTTGGGTTGATGGCAACGCTTTTTCCGCTTCCGCCCGAATTTGCCTCATCCGCTCGCGAAAGATTTGAAACTCGGGCGAAGTGACGATGGCTTCAAGGGTTTCAACCCGCTGCTCCAACTCACGAACCCGTTCCCTCAACTGTTCAATCTCGCGCTTGTCACTTGCTCCCTGTAAAGTGGCGATTTGACGGCGATGCTTGAGATACTCGGAGAAAGCAGCAAGTGCCAATCCACCCGCAACTGGCAAGCCGACAACGATGAAGACAATAGCCACTGCTGGATCCAACCCAATCACCGCCTTTCGCCAAAAATTCCCCACCTTTTCGCGTTGCCGTTCCCACCCTGTCCCCTGCCCCTTCATTGAACCGTTACATTTGCCGTTCGCTCAATTTGGCTTTCAAGGCGTTTGAGCAGGTGGGTGAGCCGGTGATAGTCATCGCGGATTAGTCGGCAAAGTTCCTTGCCGAGTTTCACCAAGTATTCCCGCTGACCGCCGTGAGCGTTCAACATGTGGCGGCAAACAGCAATCAAAAGTTCATCGCTCAAGCCTCTCGTGGCATTGACGATAGTTCTCAGGAAGTGCAAATCGTTTCCGAACTGGCGAACCTCTTCTGGAGTGCACTCATAGACGAAAGTGTGCAAGCGCGTTGGGACGGGCGGGATGGCTTGTATGATTTCGTCGGGGCGGTCATCGGAAGCGTAGCCGACCACGAGGGCTTTGAAATGGGTGCGGAGCAGAGCGTAAATTTGAGGTTGTTCCTGCCTCAACTCCTCTTCGGTCTTCCCGAAAGCCATCGGGCGCCTGTAAGGTTCAATGCTCTGCGTGCTGATGTGATGGACGACACCGTAGATAATCCACGGCGAAGAATAAGCCTTCACCAACGCCCCGAAGGGCGGCGAGCCGTTCAGTTCCCTGCACTCCGCTGTGAACTCCGTTGTGCTGCTTTCAATCACCTCCGCCACCCACGATTCGGCATCAAAGTTCTGGTAGCGTTGGCTCATCAAAATCGCGAACCTCCTTTGGCGCGGGTCACCTACCTCTCGCCCCTGAGCCTTTTTCCCAGCAAAAATGTTGGCAATGCGGTGTTTGCTATGTCAAGGTTTCGTCGGTGCGTTCAAAATGTGCGTGCAAGGGTGCAGAAAAATGGTGCGGAGTGCGTGGTGCTGAGTGCGGTGTTCAGATTTTTCGCATCATGCCACTGGCTTTAGCCAGTGGTTGATGACGAATTTTCTGAGCGCCGAATTTATTTGGCGAAAATTTGGAGGGCACGGCTCCTGCCGTGCCGAAATTTTTGGTCGGGCAGGAGCCTAACCCTCCAGAGATTGATGGAACTTGATGGTGCATCTCCTGATGTGCCGAAAATTTTCGGCAGTGCAGGAGCACTGCCCTCCAAAACCACTTGCCATTCGCTACTCGCTGTTCGCCGTTCAACAAGTCCGCCAGTTCAGCGGGATTGAACCGTCACTCTCAGCGTGGTTGGGCGACAGAAAATTTAAGCACGAGATTGACAAAATTTCGTTGGAAGAGGTTCGATTGGTTTTTGAGCGGATGAAAAGCAGCGGCAAGTCTGAAGTTGAGCAGTGAAGTTAGGCAACAGTGAGGTGCCGAAGATGGTGGTGCGTTGGGTCACATCAGTGCTTTTGTCGGGGTTAATCGTTGGCTTCGCTTTCGGATTTGAGCAGCAAATGTCGGGGCAAACGGAAACGCTTTTGGGCAAACATTTTCGTGTCAGTTATCCTAAGTCGTTGCAAGCCTACGCTAAGGCTCTGCTGCAAATCGGCGACGCTGCTTGGGAGGCTTACCGCGAACTTTACAACTTGACCCTGCCTGAACCCATTGAGTTGCAAATTCAACTCGTCCCAGAAAAGGGTGAAAAGTTTGCAAGCCTTTGGACGGACGGGCAAAGGTTCATCTTCCTTGAAGTCGGCTCCGAAAAACCTTTGCTCTCGCCAGAGAAAGGCGGAGCCCACAATGTCTATGGCATCTGCCACGAACTCGGTCACATTGCCATTTACTCCCGCATCTCTCAAACTGCCGGAATCCCTGAAGGCGTCGCCGAAGGTTGGGCGCACTACTTTGGCTCAGTTATCACCAGCCACTTGTTTGAGAAGTTGGGCGCTGAGGTTTACCCTGACCCACACAACTACCATGAGACCAGCGGGTTGGGAAGGCTTCTGAGGCAATTTGAAACCAGCAAAGACCCTGAGACTCTGGCTGCCAAATCCCTTTACGAAATTGAGCGCAGATTCGGAAGGCAGAAGTTGGGCGAAGCGCTCGGCAAGACACTTTCGCAAAGACCGTCGGGGCGCGAGTTGGTCACAAAATTCGTTGAAGCCCTTGTCGCCGTAACTGGTGACCCTGAAGCAAAAGCGCTTATCCCAGAGCAAATCCTTAAGCCCAAAGTTCGGGTGGACACCGAGTTCCCAGACATCAAGCAAAAGTGGCTTTACTACGGGTTGAAGTTGGAGTGGCAAGATGGATTGTTGAGACTTCGCTACGATGACGATGAAAAGTACGGGCAGTGGAGTCTTGGGGGCAGCGGGCATGGAGTTATCTTCTGCAAACCGCAAGGCAAATGGCAACTTGTAGCCGTTGAGTTCTACGGTGCCCGCTACGGTGAGTTGCAGCCGCCTGACGAAGATTTCAGCATTTTCCTGTGCGATGCTGACTTCAAAGTCATCCGAGAATTCAAAGCACCTTATTCGCTCTTCGCTCAGAGGGGCGAGTGGAAGTGGGAGCGAATTGCCGTTGAGCCAACGGAAGTGCCCGAATTTTTCTACATCGTCATCGCTTTCAACCCCACGGCGACAAAGGGCATCTACATGGCTTACGACAGCGATGTCCCGATAAGCCACTCGCGAAGAGCCTTCCCCGATTCGCATCTGGGTGACACCGAAAAAGTTTACGACTGGATGGTTCGCTGCTACCTGAAGCCAGCCGATGAGGAGACGGCTAAACGGTCAGCCGAAGCGGCAAGGCAGTTGGAAAGTGAACTTGAAGCGTTGAGGGAGCAAGCGCTTGCCTATGTCATCCGTCCCGATGAAGAAATTGTCGTTGAGCCTTACCCTAATAACCTAGCGGAAGTTGTCAGTCAATTCATGAACGCATTCGTCAAGGGCGACGAAAAGGCGTTGGCGTTCGTTGTTAAGGAAATGAGGGAGCGGATTGCTCAGTCGCTTAAGTTTTACCGCCGTGAGCCACAACGCTTCCTGCACTTCAAACTCGCCCAACTCAACCCAGAACACGATTTCTTTTCTCGGATGGCGAAGCGGGTCGTTGAGGTGCGAAAACTTGGTGAACTTTGTTTTGCTGTATGGCGCGCTTTCACTTCGGATAAGCCGAACATCCTTCATGTCAACACCGATTTTGTGGCTCTTCGGCGCGAAAATGGTCGTTGGAAAGTGAGCGCTTACGGGACTTGGTGGTATACCATTGATGTCCCTGCTTCCGCTAAGCCTGAAGAAGTTGAGCGCTACCTGCTGGAGCAAGTCAGGGCAACGGGCATAACGGATTACAGTGCGATGGGGCAAACTTGTTACGCACCACTTCCAGAAGATTTAGCGGAAGCGGAGAAAATTATCAGGCAGGTTTTGAGTTGGTGGCAGGCTGGCAGGGACAAAGATGTGCTGAGTGCAATTCACCCGAAAAGCAAAACAGCGGTGGGCGGTGATCTGAAAAAATTTGCTGAAACGCAAAAACAAGCGCGGGCGAAATTGAAGGGCATGAAATTGGTCCGCTTGGTGCCATATCGCGACTCCATCGTCCAAAGGGAGCAACCCGAAGAGTTCCGCTTCGTAGAGCAAACTTTGACCGAACTGTTCGGCGCCCATCCCGAAAAAGCGTTGGGCGGAAATTGGCTTTACGCCCGCGTCGCCCTCTTCAACGCTGAATTTTCCGACGGCAAGCGGACCGTGAGATTTAGGCTTTTCGCCATCAAAGAAGGCAACCGCTGGCTCATCGCAAATTTGCCAGTGCGTAATCGGTGATGTGGCGAATAGCGAGTGGCGAATAGCGAGTAGCAAATGGCAAGTAGTTTTGGAGGGCAGTGTTCCTGCACTGCCGAAAAATTTTCGGCACATCAGGAGATGTGCCCCCCAGCATTGCCAAAATTTTTTCGGCGCATCAGGAGATTCGCCTTAAAGTTTCGTCAATCTCTGGAGAGTCGGGCTCTGCCCGACCGAAAAATTTTGGCTCGGCAGAAACCATGCTTTCCGATTTTTCGCCGAATAAATTCGGACGCTCAAAAATCCGCCATCAATTCCCGCGTCCCTTGTCCCATGCCTCTCATTCTCTGAAGCCAGTGGCATGGACAGAAAAATCGTGAAAGCCTCGTTTCTCCAACCTATTTTTGCACCTTGCACTTAGCACCCCGCACCATTTTCGTGCACTCTTGCACGCCTGCACCTTTGCACGCAAAAGAAACTTCAGTCGGCAGATTTTTCGCTTTCCTCAATCAACTGGTGAAACCTTGCGAGCCAGTAAGGGAGAAGGAAAAAGGTTGCGTCCTCTTCAACCAAGCCGTTGGCGCCGCCGTCAAGTCGATATGGGTTGCCGTTCCATTTATGCATCGGTCGCTCGGTGAAGGGAAGTGGCTCAACACTTTGCAGTTCCCCAAACCTTCCGAGCGACTCGTCTATTTGCACATCGGCACGATGGCTGTTGCGGACATTCCAGTGGACCAAGTCCAGCGGAATTTCCTGCAAAGTTTTGACGGCAGCCTCGGCATCGCACGGTTTTCCTGTCAAGGCTCCGTAAATGAAGTTCCAAAGCGGGCACCGTTCCTTCCGCTCCATCTTCCATGTTCGCTCCAAACTCGCCAACAAAATCCGCCTCAAATCCAGATCGGTTTCGTAGCGAAGCAGCGTGTAGTAACTCAGGAACGCAAGTTCGTCGTCGCTGTGGTTGGTGATGCCGTTGATGACGATTTTTTGGCGGACAGTGTTCAACGCGAAACGGTGCCGCTCAATCAGTTCGCGGTAAATTTGCTGGTAACGCTCATCGCCGGTCATGTGATAGGTTGCCTTCAAAATCGCCAACAACTCCAACGAGTTCAAACCCCGGTCAGCCCACCAAGTTTCGTCGTGGTTGAGTTTCTCTGGCGACCAGACGCCCCAAGTCGTCGGTTGCCCATCAACATCAACCAAGTGAAAGCCGTGAGCGATGATGTGGTCAGCGATGCGCTTCGCTGTCTCGGCAATTTGGCGCTTCATTTCTTCGTCAGGTAGCAGGTCGTAAGCGATGGGGTAAGCGAAGAAGTGACCGACAATTTCGTCCGATGAGGTGTCGCCTTTCCATTCCCACTCACCATCTTCTGTTCTGTGCCACTCTGGGTGCGGTGTTCCAAATTCAGGTTCACTTTTGTGCCTGACAGCGCGAGCGGGGAAGCCCCTGATGCCGGTCACTTGCTCCAAAAACAGCAAGGCTCTCAAACTTTCCGTCGCGTTCTGAAGGGCTTCTTTGGCTTCATCTTCTCTACCCTCTCGTTTTGCGACCGCATACCTGAAACATTCCGCAGCGACATAAAGAGCCGTCCACAAGCCATCGTTGTCGGAAATCTCCACTCGCCCGCTGTTGACATCGCCGGGTCGCTCAAGCCACCTGACAGTCACATAACCCAAGCGTTTGTGTCGTTCGTTCACCTGCCGCTCAAAAATTGCTGCTTTCTCGGCAAGGGTCATCGCTTGTTGCCAAATTTTGGCGATGCCGTCGGGGGTCGCTATGAAAGCAACTCCGTCATCGCTTATGGCTATGTCTCGGACATCATCAGAAGGTAGCCAACGCTTTGAAGCGAAGTAGTGCCATTCTCCCGATTTCAAGCAAATTGCCCCACAGGTTGAAGCAAGCCAAACGCTCCCATCGCTGCCCAATTTGACCTTTCGCAAATCTTCAATGGGCAGACCGTCTTTGCCCGTCAAGTGCAGCCAACCGTCGCCGCCGGCGAAAACGACGAGACCTTCATCCGTTGCCAACCACCAATGACCGAAGTTGTCAACGGCTACATCGCGGACATCGTTGGTGGGCATGGGTGAGAAACCCTTCAGCAACTCCTTGAAGTGAAAGCGCTTGCCTTGGAGAAACCAGAACCCAAAAGATGTCGCCAAAGCGACTTGACTGCGCCAGCAAGCGATGGCTCTGACTTCTGCGTTGAAGGGAATTCGGGTCACCCGTTCCCATTCGCCAGAATATCGCCACAACGCACCGTCAGCCACAAGCCAAACAGTCCCGTCTTCCGCTTCCGTCCATGCAGAAACCTTGAAGGGCTTGTCCAAAGTTCGCCAACTCGTTCCGTTCCAAAGGAAAATTTGCTCGCCTGCGTTCACCCAGATTGTCCCGTTACGGGATGCGAGCAAAAGCGAAGGTTGTTCGGTCCAGTCAGCGTTAGCGGTGCACCACGATTTGCCGTCAAATTTTACAACACCTGCACAGGTTATCGCCCAAAGGGAATTAGCGGCGCTGGCAATCTGTTTTGCCCCTCTCAAATCAACCCCGTTCGTTTCGACGAATGCTTCCTTCACCCACTGCCCAAATTCGCCCACCTTGACCTTCATCCTTCCTGACCTCCTCAAAATCGGTGCGGAGTGCAATTATTAGGCACGGAGATTTTTCGGCAGTGCAGGAGCACTGCCCTCCAGAAAAACTAACTCGCTATTCGCTACTTGCCGTTTCACCATTTACCAATCGCTACTCACCATTCGCTGCCGTTTCACCATTCGCTAATCGCCAGTCGCCATTCGCTACTCGCCGTCGTTTCGGCTCGGCAGGAGCCTCGCCCTCCCACTTCATTCCGTCCCACACCCCTCGTCCCGTTCTAAGTCGGCGCTCATGTTCTGCGTCATCTACAGACTAAAGTCCGTAGCATGGTTTGTTTTCAGCCAAGTGAAAGGCTTGTCTTGCAAAATCTATCACCTGCCGAGCATCTGATAGGGCTTGTTGGGCGTCTGCTTCATTGTAAAACTCAAACGGGCTTCCTGTTGGGTGAGCATCAGGACAGCGTGTTGGGATGTAGAGCCTGTCCAACCGTTGAGCACTTTCAAGGAGTGGCTGCGGGACATCAATTTGCAAGTCAGAAACTTGCCGCAGTAGTGCCAAAACGCTATGACCTCGTGCAGGTTGCCCTAAGCCCAAAAGTAATGCTTTCACCGCCAACTCAGCTGCTTGCTGTGCCTTAAAACATGCCCACGCAAAATCTCCGTCTTCAGCATCTCGCTCTGCCGATTCAAGGTTGTGCTCCGCTTGCCATATCCACCGGGCAAACTCATTTTCGTCAAGCAAAATCAATCACCCCAACGAGCGCACTCACTGAGAGCCTTTTTGCTCTTCGGGTTGGGTTGGCTGTTGTTGAATTCCCGGCAAACGAGAAACTAAGTCGCGGACATTGATGCCTGTCAGCGATTCAAGGACTGGCGGAATTTGAGCCATCATGTTAACGATGTCTTGGGTCAATCGTGAAGCGCCAATGCCAGCACCGTCTCCAGAAGTGTTGCTTATGATGACGATGCGTTCAACTTTGCTGAGGGGCTCGGCAAGGGCTTTGGTGATTTCTGGCAACCGTTCAATGAACATCTCGGTGATGGCTGCTTGGTTGTATGCACGCCACGCTTCCGCTTTCCTCATCATCGCTTCCGCTTCGGCTAATCCTTTCGCTCGGATGACCTCCGCCTCAGCGAGACCGCGAGCCTTTTCTGCTTCCGCTTCGGCGAGACCTTTTGCCTTGATGACTTCTGCCTCAGCGAGTCCTCGCATTTGCACAACTTGCACCTCGGCTTCGCCTGTCCTCCGCTTGGATTCAGCCTCCGCTTCCGCTTGTGCAATGGTGCGATACCTTTCTGCGTCAGCAATCATGCGAATTCGGTCCGCTTCCGCCTGAGCAGGTTTGCGGACAGTTGCGTCAAGTTCCTTCTCCCTGCGGACGATTTCTTTCTCCTGCACCTCAATGAGTGCCTCTTTCTCAACGAGTTGAACCTTAACTTGCTCGCGCTTGAGTTCCTGCTCCAGTTGATACTTGCGCAAGTCGTATGCAAGGTCCGCTTCGGCTTTCTTCTGGTTGACTTGCGCCTGATACTCTGCCTGCCGCATCTCGAAATCTCGTTTTGCCTCAGCGATTTTCGTTTGAGCCTCAAACTCAGCGGACTGGGCTTCCTGCTTCGCTTGTGCTGCTCGGATGGTGGCATCCCTTTCCGCTTCCGCTTCGGCAATTCGTGCGTCCCGCTTCACTTGAGCGATTCTGGGTCTGCCGAGGGCATCAAGGTAGCCTTGCTTGTCTCGGATATCGCGGATGGTGAAGGAAACGATTGTCAAGCCCATGTTGGCAAGGTCACTTTCAGCGACTTCGGCAACCCTTTGGGCGAAGGCGTCGCGGTTTCGGTAAAGTTCTTCAACAGTCATCGTCCCGACAATGGCTCGCAAGTGACCTTCAAGGGTCTGACGAGCGATTTCGCGAATTTGTTCGGGCGTCTTGCCCAAGAATTGCTCTGCGGCAGTAGCAATGGCACTTTCGTCGCCGCGAACTTTGACCTGAGAAACACCGTCAACGGTAACGGGAACACCTTGAGCCGTGTAAACATCAATGACATTGACATCCAGCGTCATGATCTCAAGGGAGAGTCTCTGGACTTGCTCAAGGACTGGCCAGACGAAAGTTCCGCCACCTTGGACGATGCGGAAACCTCGCCGCTTTCCGATGCCCGAAATTATCAGAGCCTCGTTCGGACCGACCTTCCGCCATCGGGAAAGGATGAACATCAGCACCACGACAATTACAACCGCAATGCCCAAGCCGATCAACGCTGAAGATTGGAATTGAGCGGTTGGCATGGACTTTCACCCTCCTTCAAGCCTCAAATTTGCTCCCAAACCTTCATCCGCTCCTCTGCGCTTTCAACCAAAAGCAGATTACCCGCAACGCCGATGATTCGCACAGGCGTGCCGCGAGGGATTGGCTTGTCGGATTGGTTGCGGGCAGGAGCAGTGTGTCGGATGTCGTTGAAGACATAGGCGATTGAGCCAATCCCGTTGGGCGGAATCGGTGACAAACTCTCGCCAATCAAACCAACAAGGTCATGAGTGGTCGGGTGGCTTGAACTCTCCATCCGCTGAAGCCATCTCCGAAAGGGTAACAGCAACCCAAAGACAGCAAACAAACCTGCAGCAGCCGCAAGGGGAATGTTGATGACGGGAGAGTTGAGAACGGGAGTTTGACAAGCCAAGTAACCGATGCCACCGAAAACTGTCAGGAAAACGGAAAGCATCAGCGGGCTGAAGAGAGTGCTGAGCCAGTGGAGGAAGTTGAAATGTCCGCCTTCATGCCCAGCAGCATCGTGGTCGGCAGAAGCATCGTGGTCAACTCCTACATCATGCCCGCCAGATAAATCGCGATCGCCGAAATCAAAGTGACCGAGGAACTCATGCCCTAACCCCAGCAACAACATCAAGGCTGTGATGCCCAAACCGGCAAAGAACATCGTCAAGTAAAGGTTCGGCAAAGTGAACCATCCCATCGTCAATCACCGGCAGCGCAACGCTGCCGCTAAAATTATGCAACGGGCTTGAGCGCCGATGTCAAGATAGGGGCGAAGGAAAATGTCAGACCAACGAAAGGTCCAGACATGGGTGATTGTCGGAGTAGTGCTTGGCGCTACTTTGTTCGGATGCCTCGCCTTCGGGGTTATCACGGCGGCTATCATGCTCCCTGTCTTCACCCAAGCGAGGGAAAAAGCAAAAACAGTGTCATGTATGAGCAATCAGAGCCAAATTGCGCGTGCGCTGCAAATGTATGCCGCTGATAACGATGTCCTGCCTGCAGCGTCTCAGTGGACTGACAAGGTTAAGCCTTATCTTCGCAACGATTACCTTTTCGTCTGCCCTTCGGCAAAGCAACTCAGATGCGGCTACGCTTTCTATCGCCCGCTAAGCAACCGTAAGGTCTCCAGCATTTCAAATCCCGCTGCTGTGCCGATGATTTTTGACTCGTCAAAAGGTCAGTTCAATTACGCTGATGAAGGTCAAAGCCTTGACTTTCGCCACTTGAATGGCGCTGTCATTTCGTTTGTTGATGGGCATCTCAAGTGGTTCAAAGAGAGCGAAGCGAAAGCATTGTTCCAGAAGCGACCTTAAGGTGTTAGGAAACTTGCCGACCGAAGTTGGCGCTTGGTTCTGAGACGACTTTCTGCCCGAAATGACAAGTTGAAGCCTATGGCACAAAGTCCAAAAATGTGCTTTTGAGACACCACCTCGTGCGGGGTGAAATCAAATGGCTGATAAGAGAAAGGTGATAACCCGAGTGATTATCGGAGTGGTGCTGGTTGTCAATTTTTTGGCGTTTCTGATCCTTGCAGTTTATGCGATAGTTATTGTGGCGGAGTTAATACGGGAAAATATACGGACAAGTGGGTGCGCCTATCATCAGAAACAAATTGCGATTGCAGTGGCACAATATCTTCAGGACCATAGCGACTTCCTACCCCCAGCGTCTCTTTGGAGTGATAAGGTCAGACCCTACCTTCTCAACGATTCCCTTTTCGTTTGCCCTTCAGCAAAGCAACTCGAATGTGGCTACGCTTTCTACCGCCCACTGAGCAGCCGTAAAGTCTCCACACTTCCGGATCCTTCTGTTGTGCCAATGCTTTTTGATTCGTCAAAGGGTGAGTTCAATTATGCTGACGAGGGTCAAAGCCTTGACTTTCGCCACAGTGGTTCTATCATTGCATTCGTTGATGGACATGTCCAGTTTTTTGGAGGAACCGTTGGAAGGATAATTCTGCGGAAGCCACCTTAAAACCCAAATGGCGTGGAATGGTAGCGAACCAATTTGGCACTTTGGAAAGGGCGAACAGCGGATGGCGAACCGAAGTTCACCAGTAAATCCCGCCAAACTCCAAGTAGAACTGACCGCGAGAGCGAGACCAGTTCAGGGAAATGCCGACACCGTTGCCTAAGTCGCGGGTGATGCGGAAGCCGTAGTCGGTGTATTTAAAGCCTGAATAGCCTTGATGGCTCAACTCAAGCCCAATCCGCCACAATTTGCTGGGCGTGAAGTAGGCATAGATGCTGTGAAACCCTCCACCCTTCAAGTTCAGCGAACTCATCCCGTAGACCTGCCACTTGTATGATGGGCGGAGCATGAGCGTGAGCGACAGCGTTTCGGTGAGAGTGCCTCTTCCGCCCCAGAAACTTCGCCCTTTGTCAATGTTGTAGGTTAGCGACAAATTGCCCATTTGACCGATGGGGCGGTTGAGCATGGCGCTGAACTGCCAAGGAAACTCCAACTTGCCACCAAATTGCAAAAGGGAAACCCCCAATTGCGACGAGATTTGGTCCCTTCGGCTCAGCCTAAGCATCGGCAGGTTAAAGTTTGCGTCCACGCTCCAACCAAAAGAAGAGCCCCAACCTCCGGGCTGCCATATCGCACCCATAGACAGGGTGTAAGTCATCCCTGATTTGCCCAAAGGCTTGCCAGGCAAGTAACTATAAGCATGGACGCTGTGGCTGAGTCCCTGACCTTCAGGCTTTTGAAGGTTCAACTCCAAGCCGATGCCACTGTTTTTGATTGAGCCATGATAGCCGAGCCTGACGAACAAGTCCTTGTGGCGTGGATAGTCAAGGTAGAGGTTGAGACGACCACCGTTGCCGAGCCTGTGAAAGTGCTGCCACCTGAAACCCCAGTCAGAACGGGTGAACTGTTCCAGCAATAGACCGCCTTCAATTTCGCCCCTTTTGCCAAACACATATTGCTCTTCAAGTGAAAGGGCAAAACCTTTCCGGTAAGCGCTAAACCCTTGCCCGCCGAAATATTGCAGCCTCAAAGCTCCTGTCCCCCGCAAGTCCGCTCGGTAGTAAATGGGTGTGTCAATCTGGAAGCCGCTATAGGCTGTGACGCTGACACCTTGGAGCCCGAAGGGAGTCCCGATGCCGGCGCCATAGTAGCCACTGAGCGAAAGACCGCCCTTTGCTTCGACATAGAGCGGGAGCGCAATCATTTTTTGACCTCTTGCGTAAATCTGGGCTCGCCTGATGACAATCCTTTCGTTTGGTGGTGGGTAGATGGTCAAGGAGCGACCGCGAACCCAATTGATGTCAATGTCCATAGGTGCTGGTGGCTCACTTAAGCCAGCGACATCGTTTTCCGAACCTTCGCTCAGCGACCACCCTTTGAAGACAATTCGCTTTGCCTCCGGCACAACTCTTGTCAAGACACCCACTTGCCGTTCGACATCGGCTATGAGCCTGTCGCCTTCCAACTTTTCTTTCCCGTTGGTGATGACCACCCTGTTCATGCCCGGTTGACCTTCAGCGACGACAATTTTTGAGTCCAGCCAAAAGTCAAGTCGGACATCGCTTTGAATTTCCCAGCCCTTGTAGATGAGCCTAACTTTCCCGCTGCCTGCAATGAAGTTCATTGTCGGCGCATAAGCCACATAGTCGCCCTCAATGTGAATGACCTGCCCCTCCCTGCTCGCTTCAACCCCTGGAGGGAGAAGTTGGACCTCAATGGTTTGGCGTGAAGCGCCGAAGAAGGCAGTGACGAGGGTGACGCCGGGAACGGTTCCTGCTCTCAATTTCACCCGCGCAATCCCGCCCCTCAAAACAGCCTGTGGCTCAATGACTGTCCCTTCAAGGGAACTGGTGAAGTGAACGATAGTGCCGTCGGGAACGGACGGGTCATCAATGCGGACGGTGATTTCGCAGGTGCTTTTGCCGTCAGCAGGAATTTGTGGAGGCGATGCAAGGAGCAGGAAAGTATGGCGTTGGGTTGGCGGTGTTTGTGCCCACCCAAACAAATTCAGCCACAAAACGGTGGTTAGGACTGCACCGGTTAAGACTCGTTGGCGCATAAGTTTAGCCCCTCGCTCGTGCCCAATTTTGACCTTTGCCCATCGGGCTTTTGCCCCGATAAATCAATGCCCAAACCTAAAACTCAGGCTCACGGGCGACCATAGCGCTGCAAATATTCTACCACCCGCTTTGCCTGCTCACTTACAATCTCGGGCAACTCAGGCTGGCGAAGGAACTCTTCAAGCACAGGGATGGAAGAGCGTTCGTTGATGCTCTGAATTGCTACCAATGCGTTCAAGACGACCTGAGTATCGGCAGGATTTTTGACCCTTTTCAGTGCCTTGTAAAGCGCGGGAAGGGTTCTCGGGTCTGCCAACATTCCCAACGCATTGGCTACAGCCGACGCTAAACCGACATCTCTCGCCTCAAGCAACGGAATTAGCAAGGGCACAGCTTCCTTGTCCCTGAGCATCCCTAAGGCAAGCGCTGCTGCTTCCTGAACTCGCGGGTCAGAAGAGCGGAGCCATTGACGGAGATAGGGAATTGCCTCCGTCAATTGTGCTGCTCCGATTGCCGAAATCATTGCCGGTGGCGGGTTTTTGCCTTCCTTGACAAACCTTTGTGCTTGTTCAAGCAAGAACTTTTTCGCACCCTCCGTCCTCAAGTTACCGATGGCTTGCCAAGCGGAGACTTCCAGCATCGGCTTTTTGAGGGCTTCCTTGAGCACAGGCAAGGCTTTATCGCTGCGGGTGTTTCCGAGGGAATAGACCGCTATTTGCATTGTCTCTTGGTCAAGGAGCGTTTTAGGCTCTTCTTTGCTTTCAACAATGAACCTGCGCAATATGTCAATGGCTTGCTCGCCACAGGCGCTGATGACGCTCAGCGCTGCAAGCCTAACTTCTCGTCGTTCGTGCTCAAGGTAGGGCGAAACCGCTTTCAATGCAGGAGCGCCAACTTGTTGCAACGCTTGTTGAGCGATGCTGACTTCCAACGGGTCACGGCTTTCCAGCAATTTAGCGACTTTCTTTGCCCCTTCGCTTGATCGGGCGATGTGGGTCAAGATGAAAACTGCAGCCTCTCTGGGTTGCCTGAAAAATTGACCCGGCAGGAAGTGAAAGGGCTGTTGAGGGTTCTTGGCTGCTTCCTCAGTAGCCTTTTTCACGACCCTAAGGGTGGGCAAAATTGCTGGCTCGCCGAGCCGAGCCAAAGCGACAGCCGCTGCCAGCCTAACATGGTCTTCTCGGTCAAGGAGCAAATTAGCGAGTTCGTCCGCCGCTTCTGGCGTCGGATTTGAAGCAAGCGCCCATGCCGCTTCAACTCTTTGAACAGGGTCAGCGCTCTTCAGTTGAGCCAAAACTTTTGCGGGAACGCTTTTCCGCTTCGCAGCGAGTTGACTGCGAACAGTCCATCCCAACCCAAAGCCAATCACAAAGGTAATCGCTGCAACCAGCCACTGTCGCCACTGCATCTCAAGCAAACACTCCTTTCAAGCCGTTGCAGGTCACTTTTCCTTCCGCTGAAAAGTTTACCCTTTTCGTTACCGCGCTTCAACTTTTTGAAGGGCGCTGTTTCGGGAAAGGACCAAATCCCTTCTCTGGATAGCGCATCCGCTGATGTGCCGAAGTCGCTGCGTCTATAGAGGAGACTTGCCCAGTTACGCCATTTTTTGAAACTGTTAACTTGCTCTCGCTGCTCTCCAAAATGCCTCTCATTTCAGACTGATGGCTTGAACAATCTCAGCAGTAACTTTTGGGATGGTGGTTCGGAATTGCTGCCGTAGTTTCTCTATCTGAGCCTGCAACTCAATTGCTCGTTCCATTAACTCGGACAAGTGTTCCCGCTCATTCGTTCTAAGCAATCGTCTCATCTCGGCTTGTATTTGTTCCATCTCGTCTTCAATGGAGCGCAACTCCTTTGGGGTTAGGACTTGGCAGCGAGCATGGGCACAGGCTTCATCTAACAAATTCTTCGCCGTTATGAGCAGGTAAGGGAAATTCAATTTTGCTAACTGAACTGCTGCCACCAAAGCGCTGCCCTCAATTTCAACTCGGTGAAATTCCTCGTAAACGCTTCGGTGCGCTTCAAGCCACTCCAAAACGGACGCTTCGTCAGGTTCAGAGATGCGTATTGGAGAAAAGGCTAAAGAAAGCGACGGCATTTGGTGGACTAACGATGTCCAACTTTCTGGCGTCGCAACAGCAATGGCTTGGAGATAACCGTTTTGTATTGCCATCAAGAGCATGCTTTGGTTTCGTTGCAAATCGCCCAAATCGCCGGCGAAGAGAATGGGCATAGGTTCAATCCTCTGCAATTCCATTAGCAAATCGGTAAGCACTTTTTCTGGTTCTTGTCGGTGCAGCCAAATGCCAGCCCAATCAACAGCGATGATGCGGCGCCCAGATAAACTTTCTGGGAGCGAGCCGAACTGAAGGTCATAAGCGAATTGCTGAACCAATAAGATTGCAGTTTCGTAGTCGCCGAGAAGGAGAGGGTTTTTCCGTTCGCTTCGGAGCAAAGTCCGCTTTATGAAATTGCGCTCTTCTTGCCAAAACTTAACAGGCTGAATTTCACCGCTCAAAACTTTCTCCGTCCAATCGGTCACGAAAGTTTCGGGCAAAGTCACAGAAGGAACTTCGCCTAACTCCTCTGCCTTCATGCGGAAAAGTCGGCGACGGACATCTTCGTAACGGACTCCTTGACGGAGGAGCAATTTTGTTGGTGCCGCTGCTCGCTCCCTTAGCAGACTGAGCAGCAAATGAGCGGTATCTACATTCTCGTCGCCCAAAAGTCTCGCCTCATTTATTGCCCTCTTCAAGACCCGTTGAAGTGAAGGGCTCATTAATGGTTGTTCCGTCGGGATTTCTTCTGCGGGCGATTTGGTTTTACTTGATAGTTGTTGGAAAATCTGCTCGGTGTCAACCCCACATTCGTTCAACAACTGTGCTGCCTTTGTCCCTTCCTCTTCAAGCATCCCAAGCAACAAATGTTCCAGACCGATTTGATGGGCATTAAGCCTCACAGCCCACTCCTTCGCCATCAAAAGAGCCTTCAATGCTTGCTCAGTGTATCGTTCCAGTTGCATCTTCGCGCACCTTCTTTCTGCAAGTGCTCTGAAGATTTTCTCTGTGTTATCATGGGCTTTCTATTCAACTGCTTGCGGGAAAAGTTTGAAGACCACGAGCGGTTCGTTGCTGGTGCATTCAAATTTGTGCGGTTTTGTGGCTGCAATGTAGCCGACGAAAAACTCATCTCCAACCTTGACTGGTTTGCCGTTCAATTTCCCTTTGCCACTCCAGACGAGCAAAGCATACGGGTCGTTTTCAACGCTCTCAAAAGTTCCCGTCACGACCACTTTTTTGCCACTGAACTTCTTCGTCAATGTCGGCGGGAAAATCCACCACTCCTGCCCGCCCTTTTGCTTCGTCTCATTGATGGGTTGCGGGATGAGCCGACATCGCTCCAAAAGGTCAGGGTCTTGAGCCGTCTTGAAGTCCAAAAATTTGATGGCTGTTTGTAGGTCAGGGAAACCTGGGTGAATTTGCTCAGGGCTCATCTTCCGACCATCGGTCTCAGTCTCGAGCAAGGTATAAACATCGCTCGGTTGTTGGATTTCAAGGCACAAGGCAGTTCCCGGTCGGTGCGGAACACCGGAAGGCGTGAAATAGCCCTCGCCGATGCGCTGCAAGTAGTAAGGCGACAACTCAAGCAAGTAGTCTCGTCCCTTCTCAATCGCCTTCAGCAATTCGGTCTCATCGACACCTTGCACCAACCCGAGATGAGTGTAAGGGCAGGAACCTTTGGGAGCGTCGAGGAAGAAGTAGGCTTCGTCTTTGCCGAAGCGGTGACCCGCGAAAAATTCCGGGTGAGCCCAAACATCCTCATCGCGGGCGTGAAAGTGGAAGACAATCGGCTCGGCAGGGTCAAGGATTTTCACGAGAACGCGGAACTCACCGTTATGGGCGCGGTTTCGCTCCCCGCCTAAAAGCAAGTCGCCGAATTTTTGAAGCGCTTCCCTCAGCGTGATTTGGGTCTCGTCTTTGGGCAACCAAATTTTGCTCAGCCCCTCGCCTTTTATCGGGTGAGGGTTGTGAGCCTCAACGCACGACGCAATCCACCTTTCAGGGACGAAAAGTTTCGTTCTCGGGTTGAATGTCCCGCCGGGCTTTTTGCTTAACCCGAGCCTACCTCCGTCCTTGTAGAACCTGCGGACATATGTCGGTCGCAACTTCAAAATTCCGCCCGTCCGCTCAATCAACCGCTCAAGTTTCCCATCTTTCGCCATCTCCATCACCCTCCACAGTGAAGCAAGCGTTATTGCGACCTGTCACTTATTTTGCGACGGTGTGCTATGTTTTGAGTTGGTGAGGGCGATGCTGAGAAGGGTGCCTGTTTGTCCCAAGTGCGATGTGCCCCTCATTCGGGAGATGAAGGGTTCGTTGGAGGCTGATGTCTGTCCTACCTGTGGTGGGATGCTCCTTTCGCCGAAGGCATGGAAAATCGCCCGCGATGATTGGGATTCAGCCCTCGCTCTGGAAAACGCTTATACCGACACGAACCCGATGCCTGTGCTTGCCCTTGAGATGCTTTGCCCTAATTGTCAAACCCCGATGCAGCAATTTTATCCGCCAGATGCACCTAACCTTCCTTTTGACCTTTGTCCTCAATGTGGCTCTCTGTGGTTGGATGATGGCGAATTGGGCAAGTTGGTTGAAGTGATTCGCTCCCGCCGCCAGCGACCGACGACCGTGCCAATTGAAGGCGAAGAGGAGCAACAAGTTCTCGCTACGGATTTCGTTTACTGTGCTAACTGTGGGCGCGAAAATTTCCCCGATGCTGAAAAGTGTTGGGCTTGCGGTGAGCCTTTAGTGCCCGAACAACCGCTCCTACCGCAACCAATCCAAACTTTTGCCGAAATCGCAAGCATGATGGTTGGCGGCGCAGGCGCAGTCCTGTTCGGCTTATTCGTGACAAAGCCCCAAGGCGACAAAATAGCAGCCTTAGGTTTGGCGTTGATGGTGGTTGGGCTTCTTTCCTTAGCGGCACTGCGCCGCCTTTGGCGTCGGGGAAGGGGCACAATATTCCCAACCTACAGCGGTCATTAGCCACTAACGCTCCTTCTTGCGGTGTCGGTGCATCCTCCGGCGCTTCTTACGCCAATGCTTTTTAGCCTTCTTGCGCCACCATTTTTTCGTGGAACCCATCAGGTCACCTCCTTGACAGTTCTATTATCTTGCCTGTCGTGAAAAACAATGCGCCGCCCTCATCGCTTAAGGGCTGGCACAAAAAATTTAGCGCCAAAAAACCTCAAAGGCAAGATTTGGGACTACAGGACAACTGACTACAAGACCGTCACCGAATCAATCGGCAAATCGGCAGGTCGGCAAATCGGCAGATCGGGAAGGCAACGGATAGCGAATGGCAATTGGCGAGTAGTGAACAGCGAGTGGCGTTTTCTGGAGGGCACTGCCCACGCATTGCCGAAAATTTTCAGCACATCAGGAGATGTGCCCTCCTTTCGTTGTAGTCCGTTTCGTTCCTGACCGCATTCAATCAAACGGTGGTTCGCGGAAGAGGAAGGCGAGCAAAATTTGCCATTCGCGGTAGTCGGGGATGAGCAAATCTGCTCCCGCTTCAGTCAACCTTCTCCGCTTCCAATCGTTCCAGTTGCCGAGATTAAATTCGTCCGAAGCGACGCCGACAGCAATTCCGCCAACTTTTTTCGTCTCCTCAATTTCCACGAACCCATCGCCGAAGGCAACCAATTCTAGACCGCTAAGTTTGTGTTCGGTGAGGATGCGGCGGATGAGGATGTCTTTGTCAAACTTCTCCCACTCGTCAATTGCGCCGTAGATGCCGCCGTCAAAATACTTGGCTATGTCAAGGGCTTCAGCCTCGTCCAGAACATACTCGGTGTCAGTTCCACTTGCAAGATACATGACCACGCCTCGTTCCTTCAGCGCTTCCAGCAACTGCCTTGCGTTGGGCACGAGCATTCGGTCTTTGGGAATTCGCCCGCTTTTCACACCTTCAACCCTGTCTCGGATGACTTTCCAAAGCCGTTCGTGATATTCGCGCTTGTATTCCAGCGGGTCTTTGGGAGTTCCGCCTCGTTTGCGGATTTCCTCGCAAAGTCGGAGCATCTGGTAGATGGTTTGTTTGCCTGTTAGCCTGTCAACGAAGTCACGCACCAAAGCAGTCAGTTCTTCCTCCGTTTCGCCCGTGTTCAGTTCAAGCAAAATCTCAACCATCATCGGCACCATGACATCCTGCCAACCCGCACGGAGCAAAGATAGTGTCCCATCAAAGTCAAATAGGGCGCATTTGATTTTGCCCCTCGTGATTTCGGGGTTGAGCACAATTATCCTTTGACTGTTAGGCAACAACTCTCCCGCTCTCAACTTCTTCGCCTCCTCACCGCCACTGCCACCACGCTCGTGTTGGCTTCGGCTGGGCTGGATGTTCGGCGTGATAAGGCAGCGGCACATATTGAACGGACGGGCGTCGTTGGATGGGTTGAGGGTGCAAACTCATCAACTCGTAAACTTCTTCGGGCATGTCGGTGCTAACGGGCAAACCCAAAGCCCTCGCTTCATCAACGGTGATGGGGTAATCGTGAGTCCAGCGTCCTTCCGTCAAGGCAACGGCAATGCTTTCTGCTTTCTCCAGCGGCATGTTGTCTTTGAGCAGGTCAATGATGGTTCGGCGAACTTGATTTATCGCTTTCTCAGCGATGTCAGCCATGATGAGAGTCTGGTCATCGATGTGGTTGATGTCCTTGCGTTCAAGGAGTTTCAACAGAGAAACTGCCGGGCAGTTGCCTATCTGCGGGTCAAGGGGACCGAGCACAGCGTTTTCGTCCATCACAATTTCGTCCGCCGCAAGGGCAATCAAAGTCCCGCCGGACATCGCATAGTGCGGGATGAAGACAGTGACTTTCGCTGGATGCTTGTTGAGGGCACGGGCAATTTGCTCCGCAGCCAAAACGAGCCCGCCGGGTGTGTGGATGATGAAGTCAATGGGCATATCGGGTGGCGTCATCCTGATGGCTCGCAAAACTTCTTCGGAGTCGTCAATGTTGATGAACCGCATGATGGGGAAGCCGAGGAAACTCATCGTCTCCTGACGGTGAATTAGGGCGATGACCCGAGACTTCCTCTTCCGTTCCAACCGCTGCATGACCCTGAGCCTCATCTCGGTGAGCATTTTCTGCTGAATCCAAGGTTGCATCGCCGAGATGATGAGCAGGAGCCAGAAAAGTTGGAAGAACCACTCCATTGCTTCTCACCTCACCAGTGTCGGTAAATTCGGGCTCGGTATCTTGTTGGTCGGCGCCTCTCGCGCATAATTGGCGCCAACACTATGCCTGCAATGAACCCGCCAATGTGAGCCCACCAAGCGACGCCGCCCATGTGCTGAACCGCTAAAGAGAGCACGCCTGACCAAAACTGGAACAGAAACCAAAGCCCAATGAAAACCAACGCTGGCAAGACAACGATGTCAACGAAGAAGAAGACTGGCACTAAAGTCAAGACCCGAGCCGTCGGGAACATGACGAAGTAAGCACCAACGACGCCCGAAATTGCGCCACTTGCCCCAACGATTGGAATCGGTGAAAGCGGGTTAACTGCCACATGGGCGAAAGTCGCAGCCAAACCGCTGAGCAGGTAAAAAAGCAAAAACCGAAAGTGACCCATCGCGTCCTCAACATTGTCGCCGAAAAGGTAAAGAAACCACATGTTGCCGAACAGGTGCATCCAACCGCCGTGAAGGAACATGGAAGCGAAGGGAGCAAACATCAATTTCAACAACGGCACAGGCTCGCCACGAATAAAGGCAGTGTATTCGGCTGGTATGACTGCCACCAACTCAAAAAACGCCCTCAGTTGCTCTTGGCTCATCGTCACTTCAAACAGGAACACGACCACATTGGCGGCGATGAGGGCGTAGGTGACGAACGGGAATCGCTGTGATGGGATATCGTCCTTCAGCGGTAGGATGGCATTTCCCTCCTTCCTTCAGTCACAGCATCCTTCTCTGAAACCGCATTTCGGGCAAAAGGTCGAACCTCGCCACCAAATCGTCTCTGCCCCGCATTGAGGGCAGAAAGGCAAATCTGACGATTGACTGGTTCGTTGCCTTTGAAACATTTCCGTCATCGCTTTTTCAGTTGCTGCTTGGCTCAGTTTACCGTATCCGTTGCTGTTATGCTTAGCAGCGAATTTGTTTCTTTGGCGGGACATTTGTCCCACCCTCCTTTGTGCTGAATTCTCGTCTCGTTCGCCACAAAATTTTTGTTGCGAGCATTCGCTGTGTCAAGTTGATTTGAGAGTGGTTCAAAAATCCCATTGTGGTTTCGCGCCACAGGTTCCAACTATAGTCGTCGCAAAAATAACTAACCACGCTACAGGATTTATAGCCCGTAAATGGGACACGGGACGATGGTTTTTAACGACTGCTGCCTACAAGGAGCGACGCTACCAAATTTCCAACTTTTGCACTCCGCATCCAGCACCACGCACTGATTTTAGGGTCATCCGATTTCTGGATGCCTCTGAAACCGCTGTTGCATATTGAGCCGAGTTGAAGTAAAATGTCGGTTGCAAGTCAGGACAAAGCGAGCCAGAAACATTAACTGCGTTGGGTGATGCTTATGCTGCAAGAAGTCCTGATTGCCAAGCGAAGGGTCGGAATTCCAAACAGCACCGACATAACCGTCTACATGGAACATGACGGTTACAAGGCGTTGCAAAAGGTCTTGAGGGAACTGACGCCTGACGAGGTGATAGAAATTGTCAAGGCTTCGGGTTTGCGCGGTTGCGGTGGCGCAGGGTTCCCGACAGGTCTCAAGTGGAGTTTCGTGCCCAAGAACATCTTCCCGAAGTATGTGTGCGTCAACTGCGACGAAAGTGAGCCTGGGACTTTCAAGGACAGACTGATTTTGGAACACGACCCCCACGCAATCATTGAAGGCGCGCTTATCGCTGCCTATGCCATTCAAGCCGAGAAAATCTTCGTTTACATTCGCGGTGAGTTTGGCAAGCCCTATCAAATCCTGAAGGAAGCCGTCAAGCAAGCATACGAACACGGGTTCGCTGGCAAAAACATTCTGGGCACAAACTTCTCTTGCGACATCGTCATCCATCGCGGCGCTGGCGCTTACATTTGCGGTGAAGAGACGGCTTTGCTTGAGTCCCTTGAGGGAAATCGAGGAGAGCCGCGTTTAAAGCCACCGTTCCCAGCAACTGTTGGCGCTTTTGGGAAACCGACAGTCATCAATAATGCCGAAACTTTGGCGAGGGTTCCGCCAATAATCCTGAACGGACCGCAATGGTATCGGCAATGGGGAACGGAACGAAGCCCAGGCACGAGGTTGTTTGCTGTCAGCGGTCATGTCAACCGTCCCGGAGTTTACGAGTTCCCGCAAAACATCGCTTTGGCTGACTTGATTGAATACGCTGGCGGCGTTTTGGACGGTCGGCAAATCAAGGCTGTCATACCTGGTGGTTCGTCATCGCCCATGCTCGACAGGGAAACGGCGCTCAAGGTCACGATGGATTTTGAGTCCCTTCAAGCGGTGGGTTCCGCTGCGGGTTCCGCCGGCGTCGTCGTCATAGCCGAAGGAACATGTCTTGTCAAGGTCGCACTGAGGTTGACGAAGTTTTACATGCGGGAATCTTGCGGCAAATGCACCCCTTGTCGTGAAGGAACTTTTTGGCTCGTTCGCGTGCTTGAGAGGTTTCACAACAATGGTGCACGCCCCGAAGACATTGAGTTGCTGAGAAGCGTTGGGCGACAAATGCAGGGAAATTGTTTTTGCCCGTTGGGCGACACTGCACCCAACCCATTGCTTTCAGCGCTGAAAATCGCTCCAGAGGATTTCGAGTTCCATGTTCGCCATCAACGCTGCCCAGAGGATGCGGCATGAAACGGAATGACCGTTTAGGGAAATTGCAACTGCAACCGGATGAGCCTTTGATTCCCGCTGTCAGCGACGATGGCTTTGTTCCCTTTCAGAGCCACAAAGGTGGGAAAGTTTAAGTGCCAAAAGTCGTTGCCTGCCCTGTCCGTCTCACCGAAAATGCCCAAAACTTTCCACTCCGTCCAGTCAAGCCAAATGACGCGATGTCGGTCAGTGTCGCTGACCAACAACCAAGCGCCGTCAACGGCGAACCTCAATCGCTTCCCGAATTTTTGAACAGGTTGAGCGCCCCATCCGTCAAGGACTTTAGTGACTCGAAAACCCTCCCCGTCGGGAGATAGCAAAAGCAGCCGCCCTTCATCAGCGACCAAAAGTTTCCCGTCAGTGAAGGCGAAAATGTCTGTTGGCGACTCCAAAGTTTCTCCGCTCAAACTAACCGGTTGCCAACCTGACATATCGGGACGCAGGCTTGAGATGTCAAATCTCGTCCGCCAAATTCTTCGACTTTCCTGATCGGTGACGAAAAGCCAAGCAGTTGCTTGGTCGAGCAATCTCTGCACTGCAAGCCCGACGGGACGGCGCATTGGAACGGGATCGCTTACTCGCATCGCTTCGTTTCGGTCACCGACCCTTGGGTGAAAGATTGTCGGCACAGGTGCTCGCTTTTCGAGGTCGTCCAGACGGTATTGAGCAGCAAGGGCAAAGCATCGGTCACCGTGAAAGAAGACAGGCGTGACGGCGATATGCAATTCAGCTTTGCGCGGCGGCGCATTTGCTGCATCGTCCCATCGCCACCAAAGTTGCGCTCGTTCCGTCCCAACCGTTACCCAGCCATCTTCGGAAAGCCCCACGCTCGCGATGATTGGCAAACACCCTAATCGCCTGACCAAATTTAGTTGCTGAGCACTTTCGTCCCAATGAGCGAGGTAAACAGCGTTTGGCATCGCTGTCGTGATAGCGAGGAGTTGCAAACCGTTATTTGCCCCGACCATGAGAACTTGCGATGGATAACCAAGTTCGTGGTGCCATTCAACGACTCTTCCCGGCGCCCCTTGCCCCTTCTTGTCCATGCGAGCCAAAAAGCCATACCAAGCCGTATCCCATAACGCTTCGCCTGCTAACGAGATAACGCCGCGAAATTGGGTGGGAATTGCTGGAGTCTTAGGACAGGCGACGGGAAAGCCTTCAAGCATTGTCCCGTCAGGTCTAAAGGCAGCGATAGCGTAAACGCTTGAGTGAGTTTCCCCGCCGACGAACCAACCGAAGTAACCGCCGAGGTAAATTAAACCCGAAGACTCGTCAACGGCAATGCCATGAGGCGCTTCGCCTTCAACGCTAAATGCGAACTGGAAAGTTGCTTGCTCGCCCTGTTTCTGTGCCAACCTGAGGAAGTAAACGCCAATTCTGCCGTCAATCAGTTCCTTCGGCTCACAAGCCAACACTAACTGACCGTTCAGAGGTTGAGGTGCAAGGCAGTATGGGATGAAATCTCGCCTCCGTTCTGGGAGTTGGAGCAAAACAGGACGAGCGACTTTCTTCCCGCTTGTCGGCAACATGCTTACGCCGAACAAAGCGAACTTCCCATCCGGCAAATTCCCGAGGAAGTAGAGGGTTTCGTTGAGGACAGCAAAAGTTCGGCTATTGACAATACTGCCGTGAGGTTCAATTGGGATGCGTTCAATGAGGTGTCCGTTCAGACTGAGGCGGTTGATTGCGTCGCCGCCGCTGACCCAAAGGGTGAGGTCTCGGTCAACGGCAACTCCCGTCGCACATCGGTCAAATGGCATCGCTGAAACCCAAACCAAAGTCTCGCCCGCTTCACCGCTGTTACCGAGGACACCAAGCGGTTCTATCGCAGCACAAATTGCTTTGCCAGCGGAACTGGAAAGGAGAGCGATTAGCAGCAACCATCTCCATCCCATCTTTGACCACCTTACTCAACGGTTATCATGCCCCATCGGTGCGGCTGCAATCGCGCTTCGGTCGGGATGTCGTTGACGATTGAGGTGTCTTTGTTGAAGTAGCAAACTCGCAGGACATTTCGGCTTCCGCCCGCATCCGACCAAATGACGCCAACATCACCCTTGTAAGTTGCGCCTTGTTTGGGCGAAAAGCCAATTGCGGATAGAGGAACGGCTGCTTCCAAAATGTAGCCATTGCCCTTTCGGCTAACCGCAACTTTCGCTGCAGTTAGGATTTCAACTCTGTCAAAGGCTTCCGCTCCTGTCGGCGATGTAAACAACCGCATCGCCCTTGAACCTTCACGCGCCACCGGTTCGTAAAGGACGCATATTGGTTGCTTGTCCATCACGCTGAACAGCAACCGAATGTCGCCCGCAACTGGGCGCGTTCGTTGCGGGTCTGCTGATGGGTCGGTGGCGATGTATAGGTCACAGGCATCCCCTGTTTTGAACAGCAAAGCGAAATCCTTGCCGCTATTGAGCATCGGCGAATCGTCGGTGACTTCAAAGGCAGCGTAAAGAAATGTTTCGTCGTAGGCTAAAGCCACCTTCGCTTTCTTGTCGGCACCGCCATCAATGGTGACGGCGACGCTCATATCCCAATCGCCCAAGTTTCCGTCAATAACGATTCGCCCAACTTGAACTTTGCGGAGTCGGATCGGCGGCAACTCACTTGTCACTCCCCGCCTTATTGCCGCTGCCCTTAATGCGAGTTTTCGGTCACTTTCGGTGAGCGTGAATTCAACCTGAGCCAATCGGATACTTTCAAGACCCGTCACTTCCCAGATGCGGCAATCGGTGTCGCCAGCGATCAGGTAAACTTTGCCGTCGTTGCGATTGCGGAACAAAAAACCGGAGAAGTTTTCTGGCCAAACGGTTGTTTCGTCTGCTTTCGGTCCGTAACGATTGTCCTTGCAAAGCGACGCAACCCACAAACCTGTGTCAGTGAGAAGGTTGAATTGCCCGAAATAGCCGTTGACTCCGATGATGGTGATACCGCTGTTCAATTTTGCTTTCCCGATGAACTTCATTGCCCCAACAACATCGCCGGGCTTTGACAGTGGCGCTTCCAAACCGAAACCAAGCCATGCTCGCCGATACGCCCACAGTCGCTTTGCGACAGTTGTTATCGGCGATGGAGGGATGAGGTAGCAGGAAATTGCTTGCCACCTGGCACCTTTGCCGTAAGCGTCCCCGCCTTCCTGTTCAAGCACGAACAACCTATCGCCATCAGGCAAAACGCTGTGAACGGTGCCTTTGCCGTGAACGAACATCCAAGGTTTTTGCTCGCTTGGCTTGGGGTAAACTGGGACGCCATTTTGCAGCCACTCTTTGACAGGTATCCGCCAAATCGCCCCTGTCCCGTGAGGCGTGGCGCTCCAGATAGTCAAGTCATCGTCAACCCAAGCACCCCAGTAAAGTCCCCAGTAACTTTGCACCCTTTCAAGCGCAAACTCTTCGGGCTGAACCAAACCGTCTCCGTTAAAGTCTGTCCACCAGAAAGCGAAGGAATGAGGGTCTCGCCAGAACTCGTTGCGGATGTTTTCTGGAACCGGCAAATCGTCTTTGGTGAAGCCGTGAAGTGGCAAAGCGTTGCCGGGACCAAGCGCACAAACGGGTCGGGCGACGAAATCGTCGCCGAGCAAATAAATGATGACCCCGCCTCTCCCGCAGTGGACAAGATAGGTCCGCCCACGGACATGCCTGAATTTGTAATCCCTGCTGGTGTATTCGTCGTCAGCGAAACTCAACCCGTGCATTTGCGGTCGGACAAGAGTAGCCACGACTTGCCATTTCCCCGTCGTGTAATCAACCGAGAAGAGGGTTGAATGGGTGTTGACCCACTGCGGGTTTTGTTCGTCGGCTGCTCCCATCACGGCGTAATGACCCGCTCCCAACAAATCGGCGATGAGTTTCCCCTCCTTCGTCCAGACACTTATTCGTCTCGGTGCATCGTCGTGTTCGCAAACCCAAACCTTGCCTTCGCTGTCAACAGTGATTCCAGATGGTCTCAACATCCCTTCTGGGTCATAGCGCCCAACCCAAGGTCGCCCTCCCTTTTTGCCTATCGTGCGGATAAGTTGCGCCCCTTTCCCAGTTTCGAACTTGAAAACTTTGACTTGCATCGAATCGCCACAATCAGTCACAAAAATGTTGCCTTCGTTGTCCAAGGCAACGCCCCAAGGCGAAGAGAGCCCTTCGGTGACCAGCGGAGTGACTGCACCTGTTTGAGGGTTCAAAAGCACTAACCGCTTGTCGCTGACAACGATGAGTTGACCATCCCTGTTGACAGCAATGCCGCATGGGCGCGGCAACGAAAATTCCTTGAGCTTTTCGCCCGTCCGCCAATTGACAGCCACCACCTTGTTCTCCAGAAACAGCGAGCCATAAAGGATGTCGCCTGAAACGGCGATGCCGAGCAAGTTCAGCCCCAATTCCTGCGGTCCGAAATCCTTATCGCGAACTCGTTCCCAGAACCGCTTGCGCGGCACAAGGGGATGGTAAATGCTTAGCCGTTCGTAAGGTTGCAATTCAACTGGCTTGATTGCATCAGACCACTCGCTAATGATGAGTGTCCTTTTGCCGAACGGGAAGTTGATGGGTTTGCCTGTTTTTGCGTCCCAGAGAACGACGCCCGCTTTATTGAGCGCCTTCGGATCAGCCCAATCGCCACCCCAACTTTTACCGTCCTGAGCGACAAAAAGCTTTTCACCATCCGATGCCAATGCCGTCACTAAAATCCCGATGTCCAGAACTTGATGTTGCCCCCAAAACTTCTTCCCAATTCGTGTGCCGACCCCGTTTTGCTTTGGAAGTTTTGGGTCAACAGCAACGATTGCCGTCCCCGCTTCGCTAACCGTCCAAGCGAGGTAAACCCGTTCACTGTCGGCGGTTGCAGCGATTGGCGGACCGTGATCGCCGCCCCAACTGCCCGTCCCGTCATCGGTTCGCCAAGGTGGATTGCCCGCGTTGTGCAACGAGGTCACATAGCGCTGACCTATCCCTCTGTGGGTGAGGAACTTGACGATGTAACGCCCTACCGGTAGCGGTTGCCCGTCATCGTCCAAGCCATCCCAACGGAGAGTGACAAACTTTTCGCCGCGCTTGACACTTTGTTCGTCCCTCAGGATGACAGGCAAGGAACGCACTAAGACCCCTTCGGAGTTGAAGATGGCTGCGCTGATGAACCTCGCTTGCGGGTCAGGCAATGGAAGACGCAAGGCTAAGGGCTGAAGTTGCTCGGTCTTCGGTTTGGACTTTTCTGCAGGTTTGAGTTTGCCTTGAGGCAGGAAGATAGCCTGCCCCCACATGCGAGGGTTTTGGAACGAGAAGCCTGCTTCGCGAATGACATCGTTAAACGATAGGACATGCCTCCAACCGCTTGAATCGCTCCAAAGGGGTTGAACAACGAAAGCGATTCGGTCACCTGCCTTCGGTGGATTTTCCTTCGCATTCAACCGTTCCCAAGGGATGCGGGCTTCCAGCGTGTAACCTTTGCCATCTTTGTCTTTGCGGAAGGCAACGCCTGACTCTTTGCCCACCCAAAGTTTTTCCGAGCGAAAAGCGTTGTAGGCGATATGCAAGACGGGCAGTTGCTTATCGGTGAAGAACCACATCGTTAAGTGACAAACTCGGTCGCTTTCCATGTCAGGCAAAGGATACGGTGCTTTGGGATCGCTGCACAGCCGCACTTGCAAAGCATCGCCGTCCCAACCTTTGTTCGGCTCAATCGCAGGGTCATGGCGGTTGAGCATCGGCGTGTCGTCAATGAAATGGGCTGAGATGTAAAGGGCTTGTGAGTCAAACATGGCAGCGACGGTGACGGTGAAGCGAGGTTGAAGCGCTTCATCAAAAACGCAAGTAATCGCAGCGCTCAAATCCCAGTCGCTCAAGTCACCATCTATCACGACTCGCTTCGGTGCTGGCACAACGAAGATGCGGTCGTGCCGAAAAGGTTGGGCGGAAACGGGAATCACAAAAATTGCCACAATAGCGATAAGCCACCTCATTGTGCCTCATCCCCTTCGTCACTTCAGTTTCCCAAAACTGCACAGAGCGAGAAAGAGCCACTTACTCACGCCCAGCCACCCAACGGATGGCGTTGTAAAGGAGTTTGCGGTAGTTGGGATTGTTGTAAGCGGTTGAGCCGTGTCCGAGTTGGATGTAAACGACCCTCGCTTTCCCATACTGGTGCGCCCAAGCGACGCACGGGTCGCTCAATTCGTGGTCTGTCACGAGCAACTTGTGGACATTCGGCGCTAACCACCAACCTTTGTAGGTTTCGTCCACGATTTCAAACTGCTCCGGCAAACCCTTGGTGACTGGGTGATTTTTGTCGGCGACTTTGACAGTGAACTTTATGTCGTGGTGGTATTGGGAGCGGTCAAATTGCTTGCCATCGGGCGCTTTGCCCGGCGCAAGGAAATACTTCGCGCCGATGATGCGGGTGTATTCGTCCCATTGCTGGTAACTGGCGATACTGTGGTGAAGGGCAACCAAACCTTTCCCTTTATCTTTGAGCCAACTGACCATCCCCCGTTTTTGCTCTTCATTGATTTGCTGCCACATGTCGTAGAGGACGACTGCGTCGTATTTTTGAAGCGTGTCACCAAGCCAAATTTCGTTCGCTTGCGGTTGCTGTCGCTCCTCCCACTGGATGCCGGCGAAACTGTCAAACATGGCGAAGAACTCTTTGCGCTCAAAGTCGTGCCCTCCTGTCACGATAACGATTCGCAAAGGTCGTTCCACCGCCTTTTCCCTCCTTTGTGCGAGTGTGGTTGTCAGAAGTTGAAACGCCAACAAAGTTCCTAAAGCGCCTACAAGCAACTTCTTCATCGCTGCCACCCCCTTGGCATTTGAAGCGCACCCAAAATTTTGGTGCCCTCAAGAGACTTTTGCGCCTTCAAGTTACCTTGATGGTCCGCCTCGGCTTCAGAAACTCTTCCCTCGTCCCACATTCCTCAAGGAAACGGAGGAACTTGGCGTGCAGCGCCTGAGCGACTTGAGGGTATTGCTTGATGACATTTCGCTCCTGTTTTGGGTCGCTCGCCGTGTGATACAACTCCGCTTCGTCGTCAGCCACGCTGTAAATTAGCGTCCACTCTTCCGTGTGGATTGTTGACGGGCGAGGCGAGAGGACAAGCCGCTCGGTTCCGTCAACGGCGCGAGTAACTGTCCCTTTGGGCTCATGGATGATCGCCCATGAGGTCACAAAGAAGTCGCGCCATTGAGGTCGTTCGCCGCGCAAAAATGGCATAAGGGATTTGCCCTGCACGAAGTCAGGAACCTCAACTCCAGCCAGTTCCAAAATCGTCGGCATCAAGTCAACAAAACCGGTGAAAGCATCGCATCTTCCGGGTTTCGTGTCGGGGACATAAATGAGCAGCGGGATGCGGGCAACTTCATCGTAAATGGGAGAACGGTGCATTATGTTGCGACCGTCACGCTCTTCAAACAACGCTTTGCCGATGATTCCGTGCTCGCCGAAGTAAAAACCGTGGTCGCTGGTGAAGATGATTGCAGTTTTGTCAAGCAAATTCAAACTCTCAAGCCGAGCCATCAACCTCCCGAACCAGTAGTCAACCATGGTGACTTCGCCGCAATAGAGGGCGTGACAGTGGCGCAATTCTTCCTCGGTCAGAAACTCGCGCCAATACCAATAACGCGGGTAGGTGACTTCCTCGCCTTTGAAGTTCGGGTCGGCGTAAAGTTCGGCGTAGTGTCTTGGCGGGTCCCAAGGTTCGTGCGGGTCAAACAAGTCAAGGTAAAGGAAGAAGCGTTCACGCTTGTAATTTCGCTCAAGCCATCGCATTGCCTCCGTGATAGTTCTGGCAGCGAAGTAGTCCTCCTCGTAGCGCCGGTCAGCGATGTTGCGCATGTATTGCACGAACGAAGTGTAAGGGTTGCGGATTTTCTTTGGGTCACAAGGGAATTTGACTTCGGCTGGGTCGGTCCGATAACGCTCGTTCTCTTGCCCGCGAACCCAAATGAAGCCGTGGAAGCCTCGGTCAAAATAGTAACCGTCACGGACAAGGTGCGGCGTGTCAACAATCATCATGGTCGTGTAACCTGCTTGGGAGAGCAGTTGCGAGAGCACAATTTCGTCCCTCGGCAAAGGTGACCAATCACGGTGGGGGAATGTCCATTTGCCCGTGAACAAGTCGGTGCGGGCTGGAATCGTCGGGAACGAACCGCAATAAGCTCGGTCAAAGACGACGCTTATCTGGGCAAACCTGTCCAAGTTGGGAGTTCGGATTTTCGTGTTGCCATAGCAGCCAAGGTGGTCACGGCGCAAAGTGTCCGAAATGACGACGATGATGTTGAGTGGACGATGGTTTTGCCTCATGAAAACATCGCCTCCTCTTTCACCACTGACCCGAACCGCATCAAAGTTTAGCAGTCAGGAGAGAGAGTGTGAATTGAGGCAGTGGGGTAAGGTCCAGCGCACAAAATGGCTCAAACTGACAAAATTTGCCTCAATTTTCCCGCCCATCTATCCCTTGCGCTTGCCTTATAATTTGGGTTCGGTAGTCCTCAAAACCCTGCAGTCTTCGGAGGCGGCTGAAGATGGTGGCGAAGTTTGTGCATTTGCATGTTCACTCCGAATACAGCCTCTTGGATGGAGCGGGGCGAATTAAGAGTTTGGTCAAACGAGCCTGTGAACTTGAAATGCCAGCGATAGCCCTCACCGATCACGGTGTCATGTATGGCATCGTTGAATTTTACGAGGCGTGCACCGAGGCTGGGATAAAGCCCATCCTCGGCGCCGAAATCTACTACACGACCAAAAGTAGGTTTGACCGAGGTTCGAGGCAACACGCTGAGGCTCACCACTTGTTGCTTCTGTGCGAAAACGAGACTGGCTACCGAAACCTAATCAAGATTGTCAGCAAGGCTCACCTTGAAGGCTTCTATTACAAGCCGAGAGCCGATAAGGAATTGCTTGCCGAGTATCACGAAGGGCTTATTGCCACAAGTGCGTGCTTAGCCAGCCCCATTTGCCGCGCAATTTTGCGGGATGACATGGCAGCCGCTGAAAGGATGGCTTGTGAGTTTCGCGAAATTTTCGGTCCCGACAATTTCTTCCTTGAACTGCAAGATCACGGCATCCCAGAGCAGAGGAAAGTCAACGAAGCGTTAATTGCCATGAGCAAAAAACTCGGCATTCCCCTCATCGTCACCAACGATGTCCACTATGTCCGCGCTGAAGATTGGCAGGCTCAAGATGTCTTGTTAGCGATAAACACTGGCGCTAAGTCCATTGAAGATGAGGACCGATTGCGGTTCAAAAGCCACGAGTTTTACCTTAAGTCCGAGGAAGAGATGTTGGCTCTGTTTCCTGACAACTTTGACGCATTAGCGAAGACCGTTGAAATCGCTGAGAGATGCAACTGCCAACTTCAACTGGGCGAACCTAAGATGCCTTACTACGAAGTTCCCGGTGGCTTGACTCCCGAAGAATTTTTGCGCAAGTTGTGTTACGAACGGTTGCCGCTGCGATATCCAGAACCTTCGGAAGAGGTTAAGCGGCGGCTTGAGTATGAGTTGCAGGTCATTTGCCAGAAAGGTTACGCCGGCTACTTCCTCATTGTCTGGGACATAGTTCACTATGCGAAGTCTCAGGGCATCCTCGTTGGTCCGGGACGCGGCAGCGCTGCGGGTTGCTTGGTCAGTTATGTTTTGGGCATAACGAACATTGACCCTCTCAAGTATGGGCTCATGTTTGAGAGGTTCCTCAACCCTGAAAGGCAAAGTTCGCCCGACATTGACCTTGACTTCCCCGATAACAGGCGAGATGAAATCATCGCTTATGTTCGGCGCAAATACGGTGAAGACCATGTCGCCCAAATCGTCACCTTTGGGACACTCCAAGCGAGGGCTGCTGTCAGGGACAGCGGTCGCGTCTTGAAGATTGACCCAGCACTTGTTGACCGTGTCGCCAAACTCATCCCGATGAAAATGAGCCTTGAGGAGGCTTTGGAGTTTTCCTTGGAGTTGCGACAACTTTACGAAACGGACGAGCAAATTCGACGCTGGCTTGACACGGCGAAGGCAATAGAGGGGCTCGCCCGCCACGCTTCAACTCACCCTTGTGGTGTTGTCATCGGTAGTCAACCGCTCATAGAACTCGTCCCATTGCAACGAGGTCACGACGGAGGAGTCATCACTCAATACGATGGTCCGTCAGCAGAAAAAGTTGGGTTAGTGAAAATGGACTTTCTCGGGCTGCGCAACTCAACCATCATCGGTCGCACCGTCGAACTCGTGAAGGAAACTGAGGGCGTTGAGATTGACCTCAACAACTTACCGCTGGATGACCCCAAGACCTATGCCATGCTCAGCGAAGGTCACACTGTCGGAGTGTTCCAGATGGAAAAAACCGGGTGGCGGAAATTGCTCAGGGAACTAAAGCCAGACAGGTTCGAACACCTTGTCCCGCTCGTCGCACTTTACAGACCAGGTCCGATGGAAGACATCCCGAAGTTCATTGATGGCAGGCACGGCAAGCCGATAGAATACCTGCATCCTCGCTTGGAGCCGATTTTGAAAGAAACTTTCGGCGTCATGCTTTACCAAGAGCAAGTCATGAGAATCGCCCACGAACTTGCGGGCTTCACCATGCCGCAAGCGGAGATTCTAATGCGCGCAATGGCGAAAAAGAAAGCGGATTTGATGGAACAGATGAAGCCGCTGTTCATCGAAGGATGCGTCAAAAATGGGATCTCCGAGGAAGACGCCCGCCGGATTTTCGAACGGATGGAAGCCTTTGCCAATTATGCGTTCAACAAATGCTTGCCCAAAGATGCCGAGTTAATTGACTACGAAACAGGCGCTATTGTGACAGTTGGCGAATTGTATCGGAAACAAAGGTTGATAGGCACGGTCACTCTCAAAAGCGATTGGAAGTTGGGCAGAGGGCAAATCGTGTCGGTCTTCTCAAACGGCATCAGACCAGTTTACGAAATAGTCACTCGCACTGGTCGCCGAGTTAAGGCAACCGCCAATCATCCTTTCCTGACGCCTGAAGGTTGGAAACTTTTGGGCGAATTGAAGGTCGGTGACCAAGTAGCAGTGGCTCGCCAAATCCCTTATATCCCGTCAAAGCGATGGGAGGAGCATCAACTGGTTGTTCTTGGTTACTTGCTCAGCGACGGCAACTTATGCCATCCCACATCCGTTTACTTCTGCACAACTGACCCAGAAGTTTTGGAAGACTATGCTCAAGCCCTTCAGAAATTCACCAACACTTTCGCCCGATGCACCTTCAGGGAAAAGGAGCGGGAGTGGGAAGTTTACGCCCGCCGCGAAAACCGAAATCTTGAAAGCGGCATTATGACTTGGTTGAGGCAACTGAGAGTCTTAGGGTTGAAGGCAAACCAAAAGCGATTGCCGGACGAAGTGTTCCAACTGCCGATAGAGCAAATCGCTACCTTGTTGGCAAAAATGTGGGTCGGCGACGGTAGCATCGTCCCTGACCAATGGCTCGTTTACTACTCAACTTCATCGGAACAATTGGCTCGGCAAGTCCAACACCTGCTTCTTCGGTTGGGCATAGTGGCGACTATCTATGAGAAACAGTTCCGCTATCGCGGTAGCATCCGAAAAGGTTGGACAGTTCATGTGACAGGGACAGAAAACTTGCAACGGTTTTGCCATTTGATGGGTAAGCACTTGGTTGGGCAGATAAGAAAAGCGGCGGAAGAATTGATGTTGAGATTGCAAAAGGCTGATTTTGGAGGCTGCACGAAAGGAGAAGTGCCCTATCGCGCTGCCGCATCTGTGATCAGAACGATAGCGACGAGAAAAGGAATGTCCCTGAAGGATTTGGCACAGAGGGCTGGGATAAGTGAGCGGACAATTTACAACGCTGCCAAGAAGAAATGGCTGCGCCGAAAAACCTTATCCGCCATTGCTGAGGAGTTGGATGAACCCGTTATCAGGAGGTGGGCGGAGAACGACATTTTCTGGGACGAGGTGAAGTCAATCAGGTATGTTGGCGACGAAGAAGTGTTTGACTTGACAGTTCACGAAACTCACAACTTCGTTGCCAACGACTTCATCGTCCACAATTCCCACAGCGCCGCTTACGCTTTGGTTGCTTATCAGACCGCATACTTGAAAGCTAACTACCCAGTTCAATACATGGCGGCGTTCCTGTCGGCAAACAGGTCCTTCCGCGAGAAAGTCATCACCGGCATTGAAGAGTGTCGTCGGATGAAAATCCCAGTGCTACCGCCAGACATCAACTTGAGCAGTTACGACTTCACGATTGAGGAAATCAACGGGCAAAGAGCGATAAGATTTGGGTTGGGTGCGATCAAAAATGTGGGCGACAATGCCGTGGAGGCAATCCTTCAGGTCCGAAAGGAAGGCGGTCCATTTGCAGACATTGCGGACTTCCTGAGACGAGTTCGCCCTCACCGAACAGTCACGAGGGCTGTGGTTGAAAGCCTGATTAAAGTCGGTGCTTTTGACAGTTTGCACCCGAATAGAAACCAATTGCTGCAGGCTCTGGAGATGTTGTGGGAGCAAGCAGGTAAAAGCGCACAACCAGCGGCAGGGCAAGCCTCATTGTTTGGAAGTGGCACAACGGAGAAAAGCACTTCCATTTTGCTGCTTCCCGATGTCCCTGATGTTTCCGTGAAGGAGAAACTGGAATGGGAACGGGAACTGCTTGGTGTCTTCCTATCCGCTAACCCTCTGCAAGCAGGCTATCAAATCGTCTACAATCGCATAACCCACAGTTTGGATGAACTAACGGAAGTCGCTCCGGGAGCAATTGTCAGAATCTGGGGCATGGTCGTTCACCTTCGCCCGACAGTTGACAGACAGAACCGACCGCTTCTCTTCGCTAAGTTGCAAGACCACTCAGGCGCAGAAGTTGAGTTGATTTTGAGTGGCGATAACTACCACGCTTTCGCTCACCTGTTTGAGAAGGACGCCCTCATCTATGTTGAAGGGATAGTCAGGCACGAAGAGCCCTACCGACAAAACGGCAACGAACATGTGGAAGAGGGAGAAGAGGAACCCCAACTCGTTGTGCGCATTTCCCCACGCTATGTTGAGCGGTTCACTTTGGATGGAGTTTTCGCCTCTCACAAGCCTATCAATGGCGCTAACGATCGGACAACCTCAAGCCCAACACAAACCAAGCCTTCAACTTCGTGGACTGAACTCAAAGCACCAGTTCCTTCATCTGCTACGAACGGAGTGCCAACTGCCCAGACCAAATTGCAATTGATTTTGCCCCCGAAGTTGAAAGAAGATGAAGCACAAAGGTTGAGGGACTTGTTGACCCGTAACCCGGGCGAAGTGACCGTTGAAGTTGTAATCCAAAACGGCGCTGAAGTCAAAAGGAGACAACTGCCCGTGAAAGTGAAATTGAGCCGCGAGTTTTACCGACAACTTACAGACCTTCTCGGAAAAGACGCCGTGCAAATCATCCGCTAACCACACTGACAGGTAATGTCCCAAACGCTCCCGAAGCGGACAGGATTTCGTAAGCTTCGGTGTAGCCATAACTGAACTGACGGCGTTTAGCCTTCTGAAGCATTGACCAAACTCGGTCATCTATGCCCGATATGACTTGAAATTTTTCACCCAATCGCTCCTTCCGCGCCAGCACCCATTGGACGGCAAATTGCATTGCCTTCGGCATCAGTTCGTTAGCGATATGGTGCATCCTTTGAACTCGCTCTATGTTGCTTGTCAGCCAAACCATGTTGATCAACTTCGGTTCGCCGAACTTGACAAAGGTGTTGCTCCCCTTTCGCTGCAAAGGCAGCCTGACGAGCGTTGGGAATTGGACGCTGTAAGCGCGGACCCCTTCACGAACCACGAAGGGGAATTTGAGCCAAAGGGTAGGGGAGAATGTCAACGGAGAGAAAAGGCAAAGAGTTTCTTCGCCCTCCAGACCCCAAACCCAGCCAGAAACTTCTTCCGTTTTCCACTCCCATGCTTCGGAGAAGTTTGGTCGCTCCGACAGCAGCGGCTTCCACAACCGCAAGTGAACCGCGAAGAAGCCTATTGCCTTCAATCTTTCACACTCCAAAGGGTTGTCTTCGGTCGGTAGGGATGAGAAGCAAATTCCTTCTGCCCCTGACAAAAGAGCCCTAACGACTTGCCCAGCCAAATTTTCAACTTCGCCGACAGCAATCCAAGCCCACCAATGTTGGCTTGTCGGTTGATGTGAAAGGACGCCGTGCGTGAACGGGATTTCTCGCCACCATGACCAAACATAACCCAACTCCGTCGTCGCCCTCAACATCGCTATCAAAACTGGGTCAGAAACATCCTGAACCAACCAACCTTCCAAAGAGGGGTGATTGGCTATTCTGTGCAATGGCACGCTTTTGACTTGTTGCCCCTTAGCCCAAAGGACGAACTTGACATCCCAACCGTTTTCGTGAGAAGCCGACATTAACTCCCTGACTTTTCGCCAATTGTTCTGGTTAACGGGCAAAACAACTGTGTCCAGCCAATTTTGAATTGCCCTCTCAATATCCTTGAGCGTGGCTTCATGGGACAGAGCCGTTGCGATTGGGAAACCCATTCCGCATCACCTCTGGTTGTCAGGCTTATCCCCAATGGCGTTTCAGACCTACCTGCGCCAATTTAATGTATGCCGAGAATCCCACAATAGCGATGGAGGGATGATTGCTATGGCACGAGCCCGCTACGGATGTCTTGGCTTGGGTGGAATGGGAAGCGAAATCGTGCGAAACTTGCTGAGCAAAGGTGAGGTCCCTGCTGTCTACAACAGGACTCGCTCAAAAACTGACGCAATGGTGCAGGAGGGAGCACTCGGAACTTATTCGTTGGAAGAGTTTGTCAATGCTTTGGAGCGCCCGAGAATCATTTGGCTCATGCTGACTGCAGGCAAGCCCGTTGATGAGGCGATTTTCGGTGGTGGCGCTTTTGGTGAAGGTCTCGCCGCTCATTTGGAATCGGGCGACTTGATTATTGACGGCGGTAACTCTTACTTCCGCGATAGCATCCGAAGACATCGCCAACTCAAAGAGCGTGGGATTCGTTTCCTTGACTGCGGCACAAGCGGTGGACTTGAAGGCGCAAGGACAGGTCCGTGCTTGATGATTGGAGGCGACGAAGAAGACTTCAAACTCGCTGAACCCCTTTTTCAACTTCTCACTCGCGATGCTGGCGGTTACGCCCATGTTGGACCTGCGGGTGCAGGTCATTTTGTCAAGATGGTCCACAACGCAATTGAATACGCCATCTTAGAAGCCATAGGTGAAGGCTTTGAGTTGCTGGCTAACGGCGGCAAGGGAGAAGATGGGCAACCACTTTACAACTTTGATTTGGCTCAAATCGCTGAACTTTGGTGCAAAGGGAGCGTCATTCGTGGTTGGCTCATGGAACTTATGGCAAGAGCATTCAGGAAAGACCCAAGGCTTGAAAGCATCAAAGGTGTCGTTGGCGGCGGCTCAACGGGTCGGTGGGCAACCGATGAGGCATGGGATGCAGGAGTTCCTTTCATCGTCATTGCGATGAGTTATGCTTTGCGCCATCGTTCCCGCCAGCCCGATAGTTTCGCAGCGAAAGTTGTTGCCGCTTTGAGGAACGAATTCGGCGGTCACGAAGTCGTCCCAGCAAAGTGATAACCTTCCAATTGCCAAATTTCATCGGCAAGGCAAGCGATGAACCCATCGGAGAAACATGGTCTAAGAGATGTCAAGAGGTTGAAAGCGAAAGGTTGAAAAACGAGATGATGAAAGTCGTGTCTCGCAAGGAGAAATGGACGCGAGAAGTGGCGATTCTCAAGTTGAGGCAACTAACGGAGATGGGGCTGACTGTCGTTGGGATTGATGAAGCGGGGAGAGGTCCGCTGGCAGGTCCCGTTGTCGCTGCAGCGGTTGTGCTGCCGCATGAAATTTTGCTCGCTGAACCTTCGCCCTTTCAGGACAGCAAAAAGTTGAGCCCGCAGGAAAGGGAGGAACTTTTTCACTTGCTAAGGCAATGCGGTGCAAAGTTTGCGATTGGCAAGGCGTCGCCTCAAGAGATAGATAGCCTCAACATCCGCCAAGCGACTTTGTTGGCGATGAAACGAGCCATTGAAAACCTAATTCGCCGCCACCGCATTTCCCAAATTGACTTGGCGTTAGTGGATGGGGATAGGTTGGGTGATTTGGGCATCCCTTCACTTTTCATCGTCGACGGCGATGAAGTTTGTCCGCTGGTCAGTGCGGCAAGCATTGTCGCCAAAGTCGTCCGAGACAGGTTGATGGTTGCATATGACAAACGCTATCCCCATTACGGCTTCGCCAAGCATAAAGGCTACCCGACCCGCGAGCACATTGAAGCCATCCGCAAATTCGGTCCTTGTCCAATCCACAGGCTCAGTTTTTCGCCCGTCAAGGAAATTAGCAGTTGATGATCGCAGGTGTTAGCATTGTTGGCGAGAGACTGAAAACAAAAGTTGCTAACGAGGTTCGACGAATGCGACAGGGGTGACAAAAATGTCGCAGCAGAAGGAGCAAGTAACTGTGCAAATCCCGTTGGAGGCTCTTTTGAACATCCTTGACCAGTTACCTGAAGACGCCTTAAAGGCGGTCAAGCAGAGGCTGGATGAGCGATTACAAACCTCCCTTCCCTCAGTCGTAAACGACCCAACGGGAGAATTCTGGCGCAGCGAATTAGGGCTTCACATCCTTCGAGAGGCAGACGAATCTGTCAGCACCGAAGAAGTCCGCTGCATTTTGGGCAGATTGTCAAGTTCTTTGGCTCAGGACATTCTCAAGGGGCGAGAGGAGAGTTGAGAAAAATGGCGAACCTGCTCCTTGAATCCAGCACCTTCACAAAGTATTTCCAACCGGAAGCGGGAAGCGACCGAGTCATTTCCCTCGTTGATGATCCGTCTAACCAGACTTTTGTCTCGTGGCTGACATTAGTGGAAGTGCGCTCGGCTTTGGTAAAAAGAGTGAGAATGGGTGAGTTGACCGCAAAGGAATTTGAAAGTGTTCGGCATAACCTTTACGCTCACCTTCGCCTCGGTCGCTTTCGAATTGTCTTTTGGTCACCAAGGCAACTCTGGGACGCTATTTCACTACTTCTGCGGCACGGTCAGAATTTGCCACTAAGAACCCTTGATGCCCTCCAGTTAGCGGTTGCGTTGGATTTGAAGGCTCAGGGGTTGTTGGACTTCTTCGTTTGCGCTGACGAAACCCTGTGTCAGGTGGCGGAGAAGGAGGGCATAACTGTCGTCAATCCCGCGAAAAACCTGTCGCTACAAGAATAGCGCGCTTCTCAAGCAAGCCACCGATAGACTGGTAGGTTTTAAAAGCGTTCAAGTCCAACAAGTCCAAAAAATCATGCAGTGCCTGTGCTCAGAAGCCTGCTGAGAGGTGACTTGGATGGGTGGTAGGAAAATCCGCGTTCTGTGTGTTGTGCCGAAAAGTCAGCGGGAAATGAAGGTGAAGCCCCAGACATGGGAGGAAATTGTGAGGAAGTTTGAGGTCTCAGCCAACGAAACGGAGCGAAATTGGTCAAGTGAGGAGTTGGCTGAGCGAATCAGCGGTTACGATGCCATCCTAACGGGATGGGGTTCGCCACCTTTCACCGAGCAAGTCTGGCAAAACGCCGACCGATTGAAACTCATCGTCCATATGGCTGGCTCGGTCAAGTTCCTCTTTCCCGACGATACTGTCAAGCGATTTTGCGTGCCCAAAAACATTGTCGTCGTAAGTTGCGCTCAAGCGTTGGCTGTAAATGTCGCCGAAATGACGATAGCGTTGATGGTCATGGCGGCACGCAGGCTTTACGAGCACATTCAAGCCTTTCGAGAGCGAGGAGTTTGGAAGGACAAAAGTTTGCCAACCAATTTCCCGACAATAAACGGCAGCACCATCGGGATAATCGGGGCAAGTCGCGTCGGGCGAGAAGTCATACGATTGCTGAGGGCGTATCGCGATGTCCGAATCTTGCTCTATGACCCGTATGTCACTTCGGAGCAAGCAAACGAAATGGGAGCGACTTTGACAGACTTGGAACCCCTTTTCGCCGAGAGCGATTTCATTTCCCTTCACGCACCTTTGACGCCTGAAACGGTTGGAATGATCGGCGAGCGACACTTTTCGTTGATGAAGGACGGTGCGATTTTCATCAACACGGCTCGCGGAAAAATCGTTGACACGGATGCTTTGGTGAGGGCGCTTCAAACTCGCCCGATTTTCGCCGCTTTGGATGTGACGGACCCAGAACCGCTCCCTCCCGACCACCCTTTGCGCTTCCTTCCCAATTGCTACATCACGCCTCACATTGCCGGTGCGGGCTTTTACGGCTACTTCCAAATTGGCGAGATGACTTTGAAGGCGCTGGTTGATTTCCTTGAGCAAGGCATCAGACCCGAAGGCGCAATTGATTGGGACGCTTACGAGATCTTGGCATGATGCCTGTCAAACATTTAAGCCGCAATTGCCGCATAATTTTAAGCGTCGCAAATCCGAAAGGAGGGAAACGACGATGGCAGAAACGATGACATATGCGCCGGTCGCTTTGACGGAGAAGGCTGCGGAGATTGTCAAGTTAGTGATGGAGAAGAAAGGTAAGCCCAACGCTGCCTTGAGGCTGTTCATTGCACAAGGTGGTTGTTGCGGCTTCCAATACGGTCTGGGGATAACCGAGAAGGTCAACGACGATGACACCGTGTTTGAGTCGCACGGGATAAGAATCGTCGTTGACCCAATCAGCCTCCCGTTTGTGCAAGGTTCGGTCATTGATTACGAGGACGACGAACTGATGGGAGGCGGTTTCAGGATTGACAATCCCAACGCGATGATGGAGTGCGAATGTGGGCACTCCTTCAAAGCGCCCGGTGCACCGCCGGGAACTCCATGTTGCGGGAGTAGGTAATTGATGCCTTTGCTCGGCGCTCACTTGCCAACGAAAGGCGAAATCGCTTCGGCTCTTGATGCCGCCCAGAGGCTTGGGTGCGATGTCGTTCAACTTTTCGTCAAGCCCCCAATCCAATGGGCGGCATCACCCCTCTCCGATGCCACTATCGCAACTTTCGCGACTGCGAGGGAACGAACGGGGATAAAGTTGCTCATCGCCCACGCAGGTTACCTCGTGAACTTGGCTTCACCTCGTCCCGATGTGCTTTTGCAATCGCGAAAATCTCTGCTGGAAGAGATGCAAAGGTGTCACCTTTTGGGAATTCCGTTTCTGGTCGTTCACGCCGGTGCTCATTTGGGCATCGGTGAACGAAAAGGCATTCAACGGATGAGGGAGAGCCTGCACTGGTTATTTGACCGACTGCCTTCCCTGCCCTTCCCAGTCACTTTGCTGATTGAAAACACTGCAGGGCAAGGCACTTGCCTCGGCTACACTTTGGAGCAACTGGCTGAAATTGTTGAGGGCTTGCCCAAGGAGAGGGTTGGGGTTTGCCTTGATACATGCCACCTGTTCGTCGCAGGCTATGAAATTAGGACGCCCAAAAGCGTTGATGAATTGGCGAAGTTGATTGAAGGGACTGTCGGTTGGGACAGGTTCAAATTGCTTCACGCCAACGATTCCCTTCAACCTCTCGGCAGCCGCATTGACAGGCACTGGCACATAGGTAAAGGGCAAATCGGCTTGGAAGGGTTTCGCGCCCTGCTTTCGCACCCGAAATTCGCTCAACTCCCTATCGTCATAGAAACGCCGGGAACAGAAGTTCAGCATTCGGAAAACTTGCAGCGGTTGAGGGAATTGCTTGAAGCGGCTTAGTCTTTCCTGCCAATTCACTTAACGAACCTCTCTGCCTCCTCCATAGCGATTTTCGTCCAAACATCAAACCGCCAAGGCTGGTTGTGGCAGGTGTGGGTGTCTTTGAGGATGATTTCGACGACGCAGCCCTTTGCGATTTCCAAAGTTTCGCGGATATAGCGCCTGATCCAGTCTGGGTCAAAAGTTGTCCCCGAAACGCAAATAGGATGTGGCTTCCAAGAGTAGATGAACTTGTCGCCCAGTTTCTCCGCCGCAATCTTCCTATCGCACCAAGGGCTGACCGAAACGCGGCGAAGCCTCGGGACTTTGGCTATGAGCAAGTCAAGCCAATTGTGGACGGGCTCGCAGCACCCGTAACAGTTGAGACCAAAGTGCTCAAGGATTCTGACCTGATACGAAAGGACGAACTCATCAAACATCATTGGCGAGATTCCCACAGCCTCTTGAGCCTCCGCAAAGCCCCACATATCCTTCAGCCGAACCTTGCCGTTGAAATTTGGTGCTGGCAATTCGTTTGTGAAGCCGAAGCCGCCAGAGCCGACATAGTGGTTGCCGTTGTTCAACGAGAGAACGCCCAATTCCTCAAGTTGCTTGAGCCACCTCAACCGTCCCTCAGCGAGGAAGTTCATTGCCGAGTGGACGAACTCTGGCGCTTCGCACATGTCAATCATGACTTGGTCTAAACCGCGCAGCAAAGCCAGTTCACCGATAAGCCCCATGCTCCACCAGAAACTCGTCCTGAGTTGCACTTTCAAAATGCCGTCAAAAATTTCGTGAGCCAAATTCAAGCGTCGCTCAGTCTCTCGGAAGTCAATTTGCACCTCTGGGTAATGCAAGGTTTGCAAATCCTCGTAACTTTTGATAGGCGGGTCCCATTTGTAAGCGCCTTTGTAAGCCTCGCTCCTGATGTAACTTGGTGACCGCCCCCAACCGGTATCCGAGTAGACATAGCCAACCGAGAAAGTGTTGTCAATAACTTCGTCGGTGCAGAAATGCTCGGCGATGTAAATCCTTGCCCTCAGCGACCATTCCCACGAGCGAGCAAGCGGGTCTTGGCACTCAAGGACGGACTGGGGCAAAAGTTCATCCCACGCGCCTTCCGGGAAACACAGGACCATCGGTCTGACAGGCTTTAGGCTGTTGTGGGCATACCAAAGTTGGCGTTTCTCTTCTTGCTTTTCGTCAGAAGCGATTTCAGCGACTCTCTTTGCCAGTTCCCTCAAAATTTGTTTGTCCCGTTCCTGCATCTCGACCACTTCGGTTTTGCTGCGATGCTCCAGACCCAAGTATAGCGACTTGCTTCCCATGTTGCTGCCTTTGTGCTGTCATTTCCCTTGCCGCTTTTAAGTCGCAAAATTTTGTCGGCAAAATTGACCGCTAAGGAGGCACTGAGATGGAAGGTAAACCGAAATTGAGGGCAATTGACATCGTTCCCGTCCAGTTCAACGGACGACCGCACCTGCTTTTGCGCGACCCGCTTCAGTTGACCGACAAAATGCTTGTCGTTTCCGTGCAGGCAGGTTTGCTCCTCGCTTTGTTGGACGGGACGCGCACGCTCAGGGAGATTCAGGTTGACCTGATGCGCTTGACCGGCGAATTTGTGATGAGCGACCAGATTGAAGGTTTGCTGAGGCAATTGGATGAGTGCTTGTTTTTGGAGAATGAGCGTTTCAGGAAAGCATTGGCTGATGCTGCCGATGCTTACCGCAAAAGCCCTTTTCGGAATCCGTCTTTGGCGGGAAATGCCTACCCTGCTGACGCTCAATCCCTGAAGGCGATGCTTGACAGTTTCTTTGAGCCACCGAAGGGACCGGGGCTACCTTCTGGGCTGAGATACTCCCAGCCGTTAAAAGCAATCGTAGCGCCTCACATTGATTTTTCTCGTGGCGGAACCACTTACGCTTGGGCTTACAAGGACTTGGCGGAAGCGCCTCCAGCAGATTTGTTCGTCATCCTCGGCATCGCTCACTACCCGATGGAAAACCTGTTCGCTGCCACTATGAAAGACTTCGCCACGCCTTTGGGGCTTGCCCGAACGGATGCTGAGTTCATTGAGGCTTTGAGCCAAAAATGCAGTTTTGACCTTTTCGCCGACGAGTTCCTGCACCGACATGAGCATTCGGTTGAATTGCAAGTTGTTTGGCTTCAACACTTGTTCGGTGAAGTCAAGATTGTCCCACTGATTTGCGCTGGATTTGAGCACTTGGTTGAGCCGGGCGATTCGCCCATGAGTTTGCCCCAAGTCAGCGAATTCGTGGAAGCCCTTAGAACAACTTTGTCGGAGTGGGGCAAAAAAGTTACCTTAATCGCGAGCGTTGACTTGAGCCATGTAGGGCTCAGGTTTGGTGACAGGCAACCGATTACGCCAGCAATTCTTCGTTGGCTGGAATCCGAAGACCGACTCTTCTTGGAGCGGGTTGCTGCTGGTGACAGTGAGAAAATGTTCGCACTCATCCACGCAGACCGGAACAGCCGGCGTGTTGATGCTTACCCAGCCATCTATGTCATGCTCAAGGTCTTGGAAGGGATAAAAGGCGAAGTCAAGCACTATGACCAATCAGTTGAAGGTCGGAACGAATCGGTGGTGACTTTCGGTGCGGTGGTCTTCCATTGACCTGAAGGGAAGGGGCGACATAGTTGTCGCCCCCTTTTTCGCTCAACCCTTTTCCACTTTCGTGAAGATGTCTTTAAGGGCAGCAAGGTAAGCGTGGACAGTGGCGTCACCCCAAAGGTCTCGGCGCAACTCATCTATCGTGACATCGCCTATCTGAGTGATTGGGTCTCCCAAAGGTTTGACGAATTTCGCCTTAATGACGGTCAGGTGTTCACGCCTACCCGTTCGGGTGACGAAACTCTCTTTGTTCAGCGTGCCAATGACCAAAAGGCGAGAGCCTTGCTTGACGAATTGAGCGCATTGCTCCGCCAACGGTCCGTAAACATCAACCAAGAACAAGTCCGAGATCGGTTCCCCGTTCGCTTTGAAGAACGGGCGCGCGACCTCCATGCTGAACTCAGCCTTGACAACGCCGGAGGGACGGCGGCGAAGGACAGCATCCTTCGTCGCAATCCCAGTGACCATGATGAAGTTGATATCAGCCACCATGTTGAGAACCCCTCCTTTTTTGCCACCGCCGACGCCAAGGGGAAAACTCGTCACCCCGTTGGCATTTCAATTTTGCCACAAAACTTTACGAAACTAACCGCATGCGGCTTCTCCCCAAACCCGAATTTCGCTTGTGTCCAGACCAACGAATTTGATGGGCAAAATCGTGCCCAATAGGATGGGCTTTTGGCTGTGCCAATAAACCCTGATGTAGTTGCCCGTCAGACCAGAAGCGATGAACTTACCTTCGCTGCCGTTCTCCTCTATTTGAGAGCAACGCTCAACCAGAACAAGTTGTTCCGTGCCGAGAAACTGTTGGGCGAATCGTTGCCAAAGTTCCCTGCTCACTTCAATCAATTTGGCTGCTCGTTCCTCCGCGACATCGTGGGGCACAAGGTTGGGAAGTTCTGCCGCTTTCGTGCCCGGTCTTGGCGAATATCGGAAAACATGCAGTTTCATGAAGCCGATTTCTCGGACGAATTGGACAGTGTTCTCAAAGTGGCTATCGGTCTCGCCCGGGAAACCAACCATGATGTCAGTTGTGAAGGCTGCATCGGGCATGGCTGTTCGGAAAGCATCAACTATCCTGCGGAAGTGTTCACGGTCATGACCTCGCCCCATCGCCCGCAAAATTTCGTCATCGCCCGATTGAAGGGAGATGTGGAAGTGATGGCAAACCTTTGGCAACTCCGAGCAAGTGCGGATTAGCCTTTCGTCTATGTCTCGCGGGTCAAGGGAACTGAGCCTAATTCGCTTCAGCCCTTCAATTTCACTCAACCGTTCCAGCAAGTCTGCAAGGGTCAAACCGAAATCTCGCCCCCAAAGGGTCAAGCAAACGCCCGTCAGGACAATTTCTGGGAAGCCGAAGTCGTAGACCAACTCCTCCGCTTCCTCAATCACTTGCTCAAGCGGTTTGCTTCTGGGTTGCCCTCTCGTGAACGGGACGATGCAGAAGGTGCAGAACTTGTCGCATCCTTCCTGAACCTTCAAAAATGCCCTGACCCGTTCGTGAACTCCGTCATCGGGTTCGTCCTGAAAAGGCTGAGCGTAGGGCAAAGGTTGGGGCTCTGGTTGAAGTCCTCGTTCCCTCACCAGTTCCGCTATCCGTTCCGCTAAAAGTTGCTTCTCCATATTGCCAGCCACTATGTCCGCGTTTTCGGGCTTTATGCCCCGTTGCAGAAAAAGTTCGGCTGTGCAGCCGGTGAAAACGACAATTCCCTTCGGGCTGGCACGGCGAGCACGGGACAGCATTTTGCGCGATTTGGCTTCAGCGACATGAGTGACGGTGCAAGAGTTGACTATGACGACATCGGCTGGCGCGCCAAACGGGACTTGCCTAAAGCCCATCTCCTTAAGTTGCCGTGCCAGTTGCCAACTGTCATATTGGTTCACTTTGCACCCTAAAGTCGCGATGGAAAAAGTCGGTTGCCTCTCCACGAGGTCCTCACCCGTTGCATCAAAGTATGCCACAAACTTTGACGGAAACGGCAGTGAATAGCGAGTGGTGGGTAGCGAGTGGCGAATGGTTTTTTGGAAGGTAATGCTCCCGCACTGCCGAAAAATTTCCGGCGCATTAGGAGTGGTTTGGAGGGTTGGGCTTCTGCCCGACCGCAAAATTTCGGCACATCCGGAGATGTGCCCTCCAGCCTCTTCAGCCTACTCAGCCTGCTTTAGCAGGCTTCATCTTTACAGACACCGACTTCAGTCGGTGGACTATTCGGGAGGGCGAGGCTCCTGCCGAGCCAAAACTTATCGGCAAATCGTGAGGTCGGCAAATCGGCAGGTCAGAAAAGGACATGAAGCGATTTCAGAGCACTCCCTTCAATCACCAACACTGGCGCTTGTTTGCGACATAATTTTGCTTAGGTGACAAGCGATGGAGATTCGGCTGGGTGACTTATACGAACTGATTGTCCGCATCGTTGATGACCGACTGAAGCAGCGTGGCGAAACAGAGCATATCGCTGCGCTGAAAGGCTCTGAGTCATCCCTTCCAGAGCCACAAGCAAAGTCGCCCAGCGAACAGCAATTGCAATTTCAAGCCCTGCAGGAACAGATAGCCACCTTGATTGACCTCAATCGCCAGATTTTGACAGCGGTTCGAGAGAACCAACGGCGGAACGAGGAGTTGCTGAGCGAACTGCTCAATTTGCTCCGACAGTTTTTGGAGGCTTCAAAAATCAGCGACGGTCGCCGCACGACGCTACCTTCAGCCGAACCAAGCAAACCCGCAGGAGAGCGTGAAGAAGCACCAAAGCGCACTTCCGAAAGGCAACGCCCCAGCGAGAAGACACGAAAGCCATCTGAACTTTCAGAGTTGGCGGTGATGTCGCCGCCAGATTTGAGCGATGAAGAAATTGCTTTCACACCGCCAGATAACTGGCTCAACGAAACTTCCCCGCAGCCGGCGGCAACCGAATTAGCGCCCGATGGCGTTGCTGCCCCGACAGTTAACGCTCAACCATCGCTGGTTGAGACGATGGTTGAGCGGTTGCCCGATTACCTTAGGCGGCTTTTCGGGATTGATGTTGACTACTTGAGCGCTCGCCAAACCCCATCGCCTTCGCTGCAAGATGCTCAAATTTTGGTGGGCGAAGGAATTTACAACGGTCAGCCTGTTACCCTGACCGTTTTCGGGAAACCGCACATCACTCCGACCGACATCACCATCTTCTACAACGCCATCGTCCGCCCTTTGAGGGGCTCAGTAAACGAACCTGTCATGAGCGTCGTTTTCGGCGAAACTTTTGAGCAAAAAGCCCTCAAAGTAGCCCACGCCCTTGACCTCTTGGTGGTCAACTTGAAGGATTTGCAGGAAATCGGCGACGAGGTTTGACAGGAATCGCCCTCAACGGAGCAAAACTGGGGCTTCACGGGAAAACAAGTGGTCAGCCCAGCGAACGGAACGCTCGTAGTAAACAGCCAGTTCGTTTTCGGGCACTCCCAAAAGGTTCGCCAACTTGCTCACCGTTTGCCAATCCATCCGCTCATACGCCAGAACCAGCGAATAGACCCAGCCGAGGGGCGTCGGGTATTGCATCAGCGCATCCTTGAGTTCTTGGTTCAATGGCAACTCTTCAAGGATTTCGGGCATGGGTTGGTCAAGGAGAGCGTCCAAAACGGAAAGCAAGCCGACAAGGAATGGGTCTGGGTCGGGAGGCAATTTGGCGACGGCTGCTATCTGCTCGCACATGTGTCCCCTGACCAAAGCAGTCACCAAGAGTTCGTGGGGTTTGTTTTCAAGGAGCAAAGTCGTGACCGCTATGAGCAACCAGCGCCGCAACAGCCTTTCTCCCAGCAACACAAGCGCCTGCCGAAGCGAAGAAACTCTATGCCTTACCCCAACGGCTGCCGAGTTGACATAACGCAGCAGTTTGAACGAAAGGGACGGGTCGGTTTTGATGACTTGCTCAACTCGGTCAAAATCCATGTTCGGGTCGCTGAGAAGTTGCATGACCCGCAGGTATGTGAACTGGTGGCTTGTCAGAACTTTCGCTGACAAGTTTTCCGGCTGATACAGGAAATTGCCTTGGAAGTAGTCGTAGCCGAACCGTTCCGCTTCAGCAAACTCTTCTGCAGTTTCCACTTTCTCAGCCAGCATCTTGCGGGTCGGAGTGGCGTAAACTGAAACCGCACGGGCTCGTTCCGATCCGGTCACCTTGCTGAAGTCAACTTTGAGGATGTTCGCAATTGCCACCAAGGGGCGAACGGGTGACCAAGGCAAAAATCCCTTCACTGCGATTGGGTAACCTGTCACCTTCAGCCTGAAGCATGCGCTCACAAGGTCATCGGTGCTTTCTTCCGAGTCTACTTCCAAAACCGTTTGGGTTGGCGGCAAAGTTGAAACCAAGTCCTGCAAAATCAGCGGGCGAGACAGCGGGACGAAGGCGAGTTTCCCGCCGGTGAGCCGCATCGTCTTGAAGAGATGCAGTTGCGCATCAATCAACCACCTGCCCGCTTGCTCTCGGTCAACAGGCAAATTACCGCTGGTCTCAACTGCGTGAAAAATCAGTTCGTAACCAACCACTCGCTTCCACCGGTTGAAAATTGGCTGTCGGACAATGAACAATTTCATCACCATCACCTTTGCCATCAAGTAGCGAGTTGCTGGGCGAGAGCTAAAACGGCTTCAGCCCGTTGACTGTCTCCTGCCGCAATGTAGCAACCAGCCAACGCCATGTAGTCGGCAAGGGCTTCGTCCTTTCGCTCGTCGCTCTCGATTAGCCGAAGCAAAATCGCTGCCGCTTCGTCGTAGAAACCTTTGTGCTGGCACGCCTTTGCCAGCAACCGCCAACTCTCTCTGCTCATGCCACCATCTTGGGCAAGAGGCAAGAGCGTTTCCAGCACCATGTCCCAAAAGCCAAACTGCCCGTAAAGACTGCCCAAAAATTCCGCTCGCTCTTTTTCATCGGAGACAAGCCAGTTGAGCAAGTCCAACGCCTGCTCGTAGCGCTCAAATTCCTGAAGTTGCAAGAGCAGTGCCAGTAACTCTCGGAAGTTTTCTCGCAGCGAAGGAATCAGTGCAGTCGGCAAGTCAAGTCCGTTGCCGTTCGTTGTGGTTGTCAAACCTTGCCACCGGCGCAACAACCATTGCCAAAGTGCATCTTCGCCGCAGACATTGAAGGCTTCTTCCCATTCGCCGGCAAGTGCGTGAGCGAGGATTCGCAAATTCCACGCTGCAGCCCCTTCAGGCGCTGTCAACGGGACTTGAGCGAAAATTTTCGCCGCTTCGCTGTATCGGTGCTGAAGCAGCGCCAGTTTCGCTTGGACAAACTGCCGCTCTATCGGGTCAACTTTCAGGGCATTGCCATTCTCCCCACGCTCTCCCGTCATCCCAATCAATTGCTCCGCAATTGGGATGGCGGAACTTGGCAGCGGGAATTGGCTGAGTGCAGCCTTTGCAACCAGAAGGGCTAACGGCGGATGTGCTGAAAAGCCGTTTGGCACAAATGGCTCAAGCAATCGCTCCAAGTCCATCGGGGAGCGGCACTGTGGAAGTGCCAAAGCCACGAAGGAACTGATGGCTGGTTCGTAATATCGCCGCCGAACCAACGCTTGCTGGATGGCAATTCCAAAGCATCGCAACGCTTCGCCCAACTGCCCCATCTTTTGGAAGCACAAGCCCATCCAGTGCCAAGCGCCGTAGGAAGTTGCCCCTTCTGTCCAGTCAAAGTCGGTTGGCAACTGCTGCGGGAATTGCAACGCTCGTTGAAACGCCTTCAATGCGCCGCTCCAATCGCCGATGACGAACCTGACTTTCCCTTCAAGCATCCACAAGTCGGGAGTTGTGATGGGCAACTGTTGTGCTTCCTTCAAAAACGCCAGCGCCTGTTGGTGTCTGTTCAATCGCATCAAGCACTCAACAGCGTCACAAAGGCAGCGCATAAGGTAAGGCGTGAAGTTATCGCCGAGGTGGAAGAGTGCTCGTCGGAAGCAATAGAACGCTCGTTCCCACTGGCTAAGCCGCATGTATTCCCGCCCCAAGTTATACCAAGCAAACGGGTCAAAGGGGTTAGCACGCAAATCCTTCTTTGCCAACTCCAAGTTGCG
>Ga0079992_137777_pt1 | contig 69148 bp, 58 predicted proteins | sample FaiFalFF_MnMetaG_3_FD_69197 | JGI IMG/M metagenome (GOLD analysis project Ga0079992, IMG submission 69197) | Freshwater microbial communities from Yellowstone National Park, Wyoming, USA - Fairy Falls B (FF_Mn_B) MetaG (SPADES assembly) (version 2) | ecosystem: Environmental > Aquatic >...
ACCCCTTGACAAATGCCCCTGAAATGGGGTAAAATAGGGGTGGTTTCAAGGGGAAATCCCTGCCAACCCCTTGACAAATGCCCCCGAAATGGGGTAGAATAGGAACGATAGTGCGGTGTGGTGTAGGCGCACGGCGGTGCGCCCCACGGGGCAAGCAAAGAGACACACCATAACGATAAGGGATAGGAGGTATCGGATGATGAAGCAGGCAACACAAACGATGGGTCGTGCGCTTGTGAGCGCACTGGTTGTGGCGTTCATCGCGACTGCGGGCTGGGCGCAGTCCATAACTTGGCTGGGCACACTTAGAGGTAGAGGTACTGAGAGTTACGCGTTTGATGTTTCAGCAAATGGTTCAGTCGTGGTGGGTCAATGGCGGAATCCTGCAGGGCAGATGCATGCGTTTCGTTGGACGGAGACGAGTGGGATGCAAGATTTGGGCACGCTGGGAGGTGGTAGAAGCGAGGCGTATGATGTTTCAGCAGATGGTTCAGTTGTAGTGGGTGAATCTCGAAATTTTGCAGGGCGGCAGCGTGCATTTCGTTGGACAGCGGAAAACGGCATGCAAGATTTAGGTACGCTGGGAGGCGAAGAAAGTGAAGCTTATGGTGTTTCGGCTGATGGGCGTGTGGTGGTTGGCTGGGCTCAAAATGCTGCAGGGCAGCTGCGTGCCTTTCGTTGGATGGCGGAAAGTGGCATGCAAGATTTGGGCACACTGTCAGGATATGACCACAGTTGGGCTTTAGATGTATCGGCGGATGGCTCAGTTGTGGTTGGTTTTGCGTCCCTCCTCAATGAGTGGGGGGATATAGATCTGCAGCGTAGTCGTGCCTTTCGTTGGACGGTGTTGGGTGGAATGGAGGATTTGAACCTTACCTATGCTGATTTGTTGACTGACGGCTCGGTGCTTCGGGTAGCGACGGCGGTTTCCCCTGATGGGCGTTATATTGTGGGGTGGGGCTACAACGCTACTACAGAGCGTGAGGAAGCCTTCCTGCTGGATACGGGGGCATTGCGTCGGGAGGGAGATGTGAATGGCGATGGCTGCGTGGATGATGCCGACCTGCTCGCCGTGCTGCTTGCGTTCGGTGGGCAGGGCTACCGCAACGAAGACCTCAACTGGGACGGCATCATCGACGACGCGGACTTGCTGATTGTGCTGTTCCACTTTGGGAATGGGTGCTAAGGCGTCAGGGTACGGGTGCGGGAACTGCGTCCGTACCGCTTGGGTAGGGGCACGGTTCCCGTGCCCTGTTGAACCCCCTCCTGCAGCTTCCCCCCACGGCGTGAGGGGAACCAGAAAGGCTCGGTTCCCCCTGCCAGTCCCTGCTGGGGTGAGGGGAGATTCAAAGCCTGCCCATTCACGAACGCTGGCTGCACGATTGGTATGCTACCATGCCAGCTATCCCATTTGCTCCAGCACAACGGGGATAGGCGAAACGGGTTGAGGGCTGATGACCACGGCTTCGTTCAGCATGGGCACTATCGCCTGGAGTTGCGCTTCGGTGCGGGCGTGGATTCGCAGCAGTGGTTCGCCCGGTTGCACGGGGTCGCCCACCGCCTTAAGCACCTCGATGCCCACCGCGTGGTCGATGGTGTCCTCTTTGCGTTGGCGCCCTGCGCCCATCTGGACGGCTGCCCATGCCATCGTGCGCGGATGGAGGCGAGCGATATAACCCGAGGGCTTCGCGCGTAGCGTGTGCTGAATCGGCGCTTGGGGCAGCAGGTCGGGGTTGTCCACCACGCGGGTGTCGCCCCCATGTGCCTGCACCATCTGGCGGAATTTGTGCAACGCCTCGCCACTGTCCAGCAACTGGCGTGCGCGTGCATAGCCTGACTCCTCGTCGGGTTCCAGCCCGCAGAGATGCAGCCCGGCAGCGGCGAGGCGTAGGCACAGCTCCCGAAATCGCGGTGAGAAGCGCCCGCCGGGCGTGAGCGTTTCGATGGCTTCACGCACCTCCAGCGCGTTGCCCACCGTGTAGCCCAACGGCTGGCTCATGTCGGTCAGCAGCGCACGCACTTTGCGCCCCGCGCCCTGACCGATGGCGATGAGGGTTCGTGCCAACTCGCGTGCCCGCTCGATATCGGTCATAAAGGCGCCCTCGCCCACCTTCACATCGAGCAGGATATGCGCCGCCCCTCCCGCCAACTTCTTGCTCATGATGCTGGCGGCAATCAGCGGGATGCTCTCGATGGTGGCGGTGGCGTCGCGCAGGGCGTAGAGCTTTTTGTCGGCAGGCACCAACTGCTCCGATTGACCTGCCAGGCAGCAGCCCACCTGCCGCGCGATGGTGAGCATCTCGTCGGCACGCAGCGCGGTGCGGTAACCGGGGATCGATTCGAGCTTGTCGACCGTGCCTCCTGTGAAGCCCAAGCCTCGCCCCGACATCTTCACGACCGTGATGCCTGCCGCTGCGAGCAGCGGCACCACCACCAAACTGGTTTTGTCGCCCACACCGCCCGTGGAGTGCTTGTCCAGTGCAGGTGAGGGGAGAGCGGAGAGGTCTAACTGCTCGCCCGATTGCGCCATGATTTCGGTGAGTGCGAGCGTTTCGGCAGGGGTGAGACCGCGCAGGAAGCACGCCATGAGCCATGCGGACACCTGATAATCGGGCACATCACCCCGCACAGCGCCGAGCACGACGCGTGCTATCTCCTCGCGCGTCAGCTCGTCGCCATCCCGCTTTTTGGCGATGATGTCCCGTATGGAGTGCGTGCCCCCTTGTGGTTTCGTCGGGATGGGGGACTCGTGAGGCGGCTCGGACTTAGAAGTGCCAGTCGATGTCGGTGACCTCTTTGGCATGCTCTTCGATGAACTGGCGTCGGGGTTCCACCTTATCGCCCATCAGCACGCTGAAGATGCGTTCGGCTTCCATCGCATCTTCCAGTTGGACCTGGACGATGACTCGTTTTTCGGGGTTCATGGTGGTGTCGGCGAGGTCTTCGGCGTTCATTTCACCCAGCCCCTTGAAGCGCGTTACCTGCACATTCTTCTTCTTGATGCGCTTGAGAATCTGCTCCAGCTCCTGTTCGTCTTGGGCGTAGTATTGCTCATCTTTGCCGACGCGGATTCGGAACAGCGGGGGTTTCGCGATGTAGATATGCCCCCGTTCGATGAGGGGGCGCATATAGCGGAAGAAGAAGGTGAGCAGCAGGGTGCGGATATGCTCGCCGTCCACATCGGCATCGGTCATCAGCACGATGCGGTGATAGCGCAGCTTGGAGATATCGAATCGGCTATCCGATTCGCCGCCGTTGGCGTTGCTGGTGTCGAGGCTGATGCCGGTGCCCAAGGCGGTGATGAGGGCGCGTATCTCTTCATTTTCGAGGGCTTTGTCGATGCGGGCTTTTTCCACATTCAGGATTTTGCCGCGCAGGGGCAGCACGGCTTGGAATCGGCGGTCGCGTCCCATTTTGGCGGAGCCGCCTGCCGAGTCGCCCTCCACGAGGAACAGTTCGCACTTGCTGGGGTCGCGCTCGGTGCAGTCCGCCAGTTTGCCGGGCAGCGAGCCGCTATCGAGCGCGCTTTGGCGCTTCACCAGTTCGGCGGCGCGGCGGGCCGCCTCGCGTGCGCGCTGCGCCGTGAGCGCCTTTTCCACGATTTTGCGTGCGATGGAGGGGTTGCGCTCCAGATAGTCGCTCAATGCCTCCCCCACGATGGAGTTGACCAGCCCCTGCACCTCCAAGTTGCCGAGCTTGGTCTTGGTCTGCCCCTCAAATTGGGGATGGAGCAGCTTGACGGCAATCACGGCGGTCAGTCCTTCCAACACATCATCGCCCGTGAAGTTCGGGTCCTTCTCTTTGAGCAGCCCCGCTTTGCGGGCATACTGATTGATGACGCGGGTCAGCGCGGTTTTGAACCCTGTCAGATGCGTGCCGCCCTCCACCGTGTGGATGTTGTTCGCGTAGGAGAGCAGGGTCTCCTGATAGCCGGTGTGATACTGCAGAGCGACCTCCACCTCCATATCCTCCCGCGCGTTGCGGAAGTAGACCACCTTGTGGAGGGGGTCTTTGTTCTCGTTGAGGGCTTCCACCAACGCGGCGATGCCCTTCGTGTATTTGAACACCTGCTTGGGCTTGCCGTTCAGTTCGTCGGTGAAGGTGAAGGTCACATTGGGGTTCAGGTACGCCAACTCGCGCAGTCGCTTGATGAACAGAGCGGGGTCATAGCGGTAGTCGCCGAAAATTTCGCGGTCTGCGAGGAAGGTGACGGTGGTGCCGCGCTTGTTGGTCGGCTTCACCTTCTGGAGGGGTGTGACGGGCACGCCGCGTTCGAATCGTTGGCGGTAGAGGAAGCCGTCACGCGCCACCTCCACCACGAGCCATTCGGAAAGCGCGTTCACGACCGACACGCCCACACCGTGCAGTCCGCCCGAGACGCGATAGCCACCGCCGCCGAACTTGCCGCCCGCGTGCAGCATGGTCATCACCACCTCCACACCGGGCAGCCCGACTTCGGGATGGATATCCACCGGGATCCCGCGCCCGTTGTCGATCACGGACACGCTCTGGTCGGCGTGCAGGATCACATCGATATGGTCGCAGTAGCCGGCGAGCGCCTCGTCGACCGAGTTGTCCAGCACTTCGATAAAGAGGTGGTGCAGCCCGCGCGGTCCGGTGTCGCCAATATACATGGCGGGGCGTCGGCGCACCGCCTCCAGCCCTTTGAGCACCGTGAGCTGCTGCGCGGTGTATTCGCCTTCCACCACGCCGCTCAGCCCGTTGCCCGCATCGCCGATAATGTCCACCTCGCCGGCGGCAGGCGGCACCTCAATATGTTGCGGTTCCACCGCTGCCGTCTTTGCCGTTTTTCGCTTGACTGCCATCCGTGTTCTTGCCTCCCCACGCCACTTGTTGTGGCTGGCTATCCAAATTATACCCGACCGCAACCCGCATCGCGTACATAACCAGCCCCCTAAGCCAACCCCTTATGCCATCAGCAGGATGCAGATTGCAGAAGCGAGGTCCGCGGGTCCCGATTTTGCCGTTGCTGCTCTGGGCAGGTACCTCATCCCTTAAACCGTTGCCACAGTTGCAGCAATACTTGGAGGGGGGCATCGGTGCGGATGGAGTTGCCTGCATGGTGGACAGGTGAGGCGCGGTAGCCCTGCTCACGCAGGTATTTAATCGCCTCGCGCGTGGGGGGCACGGAACGGTCTAACTTGTCCGCCAAACCCGACAGGTTGTACACGATGGGCAGCTCGTCCAGCTCGCGGTTGAGCCGGGTGAGCCAGCGACGCGCCTCGGCGAAATACTCTTCATGGGCATAGCGGAACATCGCACCCAAAAAGGCATGGTCATGCAGCGGTCCCAACCACAGGGGTCCAATCCAGCGCACCGTCTGCGCCGGGTCATAGCGTTCGATAAGCGGTGCTGGCACCCCGGCATGGGTGGCGCGATATTCGCCGTCGGGCATCTGCGCGATAAAGCCCAGCTGTTCGGCGTTGAACCCACGCGTGCCTTTGAACACCCGCAGCAGCACGCGCCAGCAGTATCCGTCGAACAGGCTGAAGAGCGGCGCTCCATGCATGTTCGCCTGCACCAATCGCCTTTGTAGGAAGCCAATCAGGATGCGCAGCCCGAACTCGTGGCACTCGCGTCCCAATGCCGAGACGGCATCATACGACTTGAGCGCCTCACCCCGCTGCGCACCGCATAGCACGGGCGCATCCGTTGCGGTCACATAGAGCAAGCCCTCCCAGCGGATGACACCCGTCGTCCACGGCACAAAGGGTGACGGCGAGCCGAACGGGTCCAGATCGACCCAGTCGAACCGCCTGTCTTCCAAATAGAAACGGGCGAGCAGTCGCTGGGCGAGTTCATTATACAACTCGGCTCGCGTTTCCGATTGGAGCGTCGCCTGCAGATAGGCGAAGGCGTCATAGTTGGCGTCATTCACGACGATATGGGCGACAGGCGCCTCAGCGAGATAGCGGCGCGTGCGCAAGCCCAACCCCGCCATCAGTTCCAACACCTCCAGCGGTCGCTCCAATCGCTCCGCCTCCGCCCGCATCGCCAGCACGCCCAAATCGCGTCCCAGCCGCGCCCGGGGATTATAGAACACCCGCTCACTGCGCGGCAGGTGAAACTCCACAGCACCCTCACGATACATCTCGGTGGACATGGTAGGGATTAAAGTGTAGCATGCCCGCACACCGCGCTCATAAGCCGCCTGCTGCACTGTTTGGCACAAAAGTTGCTGCAAAGCGGGTAGGGGAGCAAAGCCTGCCCTTGCAAGGAGGTTGTGGCACATAACAACCTTCACGCGAGGCGACTCGATAAGCAGTCCTACTAAGCGAAAATGCCGGGGCCACACCCCGGCATTTTCTATAAGACCCGAACGTCGAGGTAGTGCATGGTATCCTACATGGTGGGGGCTGACGCATGGCATTCACTGTTCAGGATTTCGAGGATTTGGTGCGCCTGCTGGAGGAGAAGCCGGAATGGCGGGAGCGTATGCGCCAGCTCATCCTGACGCGCGAACTGCTCCAGTTGCCAGACCTCGTGCGCCAGCTTATCGAGTCGGTGCAACGCCTGAGTGAGGAGTTCGCTGCCTATCGCCAGCTGACCGACCAACGCTTTGCCGAGCTGGCGGAAGCACAGCAGCGTACCGAGCAACGCTTGCAGCAGTTGAGCGAGGAGTTCGCTGCCTATCGCCAGCTGACCGACCAACGCTTTGCCGAGCTGGCGGAAGCACAGCAGCGTACCGAGCAACGCTTGCAGCAGTTGAGCGAGGAGTTCGCTGCCTATCGCCAGCTGACCGACCAACGCTTTGCCGAGCTGGCGGAAGCACAGCAGCGTACCGAGCAACGCTTGCAGCAGTTGAGCGAGGAGTTCGCTGCCTATCGCCAGCTGACCGACCAACGCTTTGCCGAGCTGGCGGAAGCACAGCAGCGTACCGAGCAACGCTTGCAGCAGTTGAGCGAGGAGTTCGCTGCCTATCGCCAGCTGACCGACCAACGCTTCGCTGAAACCAATCAGCAAATTGCCGAGCTGGTCACGGCAGTGCGCGATCTGGTGCGTCGCCTCGAAAGGTTGGAGGATTGGCAGCGCGGCGAGTCTGGGCGTCGTGATGGGGAGCGCTACGAGCAGCAAGTGATTGCGCGTGCGCCCGCGCTCTTCTATGGTGGAAGCGGCGGCGGCATGGGGGAACCCCATCTCCGCGAGCAGCTCGGACGATGGCTCGCCTCCCTTTACCGACAGGGCATCGAAATCGACGAGCATGACGACCCCCTGCTTGCGGACCTCATCTGGTGGAAGGGCGACCGTGTGATGGTGACGGAGGTCTCGCTCAAGGTGGACGCCCAAGATGTGCGACGCGCCGCCGCGCGTGCCCGAACCCTGCGACAGGTGGGCATCAACGCCACCCCAACCGTCATCGGCAGGGAATGGGCAACCCCCGACACGCAGGCACTGGCGCAACAGGAAGGTGTGGAATGGATGGTTGGCAGTGGACTCTCGCAAGGCTTCCTGGAGTTCCGCCAAATCAGCGATGGACAGGAGGAAGCGGAATAACATGCAGAACACCGTGAAAAAATGGCTCTTTTTGATCGGCTTTGGCATCATGATGCAAGGGGTGCTGGCGCAGCTCAGCTGGGTCGGCAACACACGCCTGTATATCACCAACGGCGGCGCCCTTCCCTCGCGCGACGCCATGCTCGAACCCACTCAAACCCTCACCATCACCACGCAGACCTATCCGATTGCACCGGGTCAAACCGTCTATGCGGTCGTCACAACCGATAATTGGGCTACTACGCGAGAATTCGTATTCTCTTTCGACTACAACACAGGCAACAATACCCAGTGGTATCTGGTGCTGGGACCCTATCCGGCGGGTACTTATGTGCAGTTCTATATTCGGGCGCATGGCAGTGGCGGGCAAACGCTTTATGACAACAACGGCGGGCAGAACTACTCCGTCTGGGTGCGCTACGCGCCCCTCTTTCGCGACACGCCCATTCTGCAGTGGTTCGAGACCGACTACCGCACCATTCGGGCACGCTTGCCCGAAGTGGTCATGGCAGGCTATGGCGCCCTTTATCTGCCCTCCCCGGTCAAATCGGGCGGTGGCGGCTTCAGCACAGGCTATAATCCCTTCGACCACTTTGACCTGGGCGATCGCCTGCAAAAGGGCACCGTCGCTACCCAATACGGGACAACGCAGGAGCTGATTGAGCTGATTAATGTGGCGCATCGGCTGGGACTGGAGGTCTACTGCGACTTGGTGGTCAACCATGCGGACAATCGCGCCAGCACCGCCATTGATCGCTATCCGGGGCTGATTCCGGAGGATTTCCACATCCGCTCCACCGCTGACCCGACCAACAATGAGCTGGATTTCAACAATGCGCCGCCCTTTGGCTTTGGCACGCTGAACCACGATGTGGTGGGGCTGGCGGATATAGCGCAAGAGGATGGCAACAATGTGCGTCAAGGCGCGTTCACTCTGCCCTCCTACGCCAGTTTCAATCAATGGGACAAGCCGAGTTTTGTGCGCCATCCACTCAACCCGTATTACTATCCGGGCGGCGTGCCTTTTGCTGAAGATGTGCGCCAGTACCTGCGACGCTGGGGTTGGTTCCTAACCCAGGTGATTGGCTTCGATGGCTACCGCATCGATGCGGTGCGCCATGTACCGCCCGCTTTCTTCGCCCGCGTGCCCAATCAGCCCGGTGGCATAGTCAGTGTAGGCGATTTGCTCCCCTATCTCTACGGTCTGAAGCCTGCGCTCTATCTCTTCGGTGAGGTCTACAGCGGCAACAGCTACGAGTTGCGCGAGTACGCTAAAACGGGCATGAACCTGCTGGACTTCCCGATGAAATTCATGGCGAGCAACCTCTTCAACGCGAACGGCTACGGCGATCTGGGTGCGAGCTTGAGCAACGCGTTCGGCACGGATGGCGGCACAGGCTTGCCCTACGAACTGGGCGGGCTGGCAACCTATTTGGGAGTCGGCTTTATTCAGAGCCACGATGAGGGTCCCCCCACTTCGAACAATCTCGCCTATGCTTGGCTGCTGACCCGACCGGGTCGCCCAAAAGTCTACTATGATGGCAACAATATTGCGCCCGACGATTGGAGCCATTTTCCCCGACCCGGACGCTATAACGCGTTGGGGAACGGCGATGACAGCCTGCTGCGCCTGCTCGATGTGCGCAAGCGTTTCGCGCGGGGGGTGCTGGTGAACCGTTTCGTGAGCAGCGACCTCTACATTTATGAGCGGCAAGTGAACGGGCATGCACTGCTGCTGGTCGGGTTGAACGATCGGGGCGATGTGCCGCTCACCGCGTCGGTGCAGACCGCTTTCCCGCCGGGCACCGTGCTGGTGGATTACAGCGGTCAGCGTCCGGCGGTGGTAGTCGGCGCAGGGGGAGCCGTCACTATCACCGTCCCTGCCAATAGTGCGCCCGGCGCGCCGAACAACGGCTATGGCTATGTGCTGTACGCGCCCCAAACGCCTCGCCCACTGGCAGGTGAACGCGTGATTCGCCTCTATGATGCGCAAGGCAACCTTATCCCGTTTGAGACCATCCCCACGCCGGGCGGCATCTATGCCAGCGGACGCAGCTTCGAAGCGGCAACTCTCACGCTGCCCACGCAGAACCCCATCACGATTGTTGCCCGCACCGATTCGTCCGGTGTGCAGGCGTACCTTATGCTGGATAACGGATTACCGATTGCGGGGCGCACACCGCTGCGGAATACACCTGAGGGACTAACGGACGGCTTCGTGCCGATGGACCGGGTCGCAAACGGGCATTTCGAACTGCAGGCGGTCGATATAAGCGCACTGCCTGCAGGGCTGCATGTGTTGCGCGTGCGTGTCTTTGCTGACACCGGCTCGCGTCCCGCGCTCTTTAATGAGTTTATCGCTTTCTTCTATCTGAAGCGTGCGGAGCAGGGCATCGTGGTCGATGGCGATTTGCAGGAGTATGGTGAGCCAATAGCGGTGCAGACACGCACGCCCTCGTCCAACCTGAATCGGCTGGACGCGCTCTATCTGCGCAACGACCACCGCTATCTCTATATTGGCATTGCGGGGCGTGTGGACACCGCCGAGAATCGGGCGAACGGCGTGGCTATTTTTCTCGATGTCGACTATGGGGCGGGCACGGGTATCCGCACCTTGGAGATACTGAACGACGACAGCGGACCTGCCACGCGCTTGCTTTCCAATCAGCGCATTACGGCGCCACCGGGCTTTGGTGCCGAGTTTGGGGTGGGTGTGTTTCGGCACAGCGCGCTCCACTCGGCACCTGAGGCGACTTTTGTGGGGGATGCGGTGCTTCCACCCACGATAGGGGCGCAGGCAGGCTTCTATCGGCTCGATCCGGGGCGCCTCACCTGGTTGCCAGCGGAGCCTGCGCGCATCGTCTGGCGTCCACGCTTGAACCCGTCCGACCCGCCCACAGGTCTGGAGATAGCACTCCCTTTGGACGCGCTCTATCGGGAGCATAAACCGAGCCGCCCTCTTGGACTATTTGCGGTACTGCTCAACACAGGTGAGTCGGGTGCCGTCTTTTCGGCGTACGATTCACGCCGTGGCACGCTTGGACCGCGCCCACCTGTCACCAGTTGGCTCTCCAATCAGTTCCTGCCGCCACAGCCAAACATCACCACCGATCCGGGGGCTGTGCCTGTCACGATTCAAGCCGTTGCAACCTACACGCTGCAGGCGATGCCGCGTGTGCAGACACCGTACCGCATTATTTTGGGTGCGCTGCGTTATGACCCTATGTCGCGCACCTATCGGGTGCGCGGACGCGTGGTGAACGCCAGCGATCAACCCATCCGCGGTCCCCTTGCCTTGTGGATGCGTCTGCCGAATGGGGTTGAGCTGGTCAATCGCACGGGCAACAGCCTGTTGGAGGCAGGAGCTGCCTATCTGCTGCTGCAAGAGACCGATTTGCCACCGGGTGGAGCCGCGCTCTTCGAACTGCGCTTCCGTGCCTCCAACCCGCGGGGCTTGCCACCCAAGCTGGAGCTGCGAGCAGGTCTCGGTGCCCTCTAAGGCTGGCTATGTCCGCTGATCGAGCGGCACGAACGGCAGGTCACGCGGGCCGGCATAGTCGCTACGGGGGCGGATGAGACGGTTATCATCGTGCTGTTCGATCACATGCGCTGCCCAGCCGACGATGCGCGCTGCAGCGAAGATGGGCGTGTAGAGCGGGATGGGAATGCCCATCAGGTAATAGATCACTGCGGCGGGGAAGTCCACATTGGGATGGAGGTTCTTCTCGCGTAGCATTACGCGCTCCATCGTCTCCTGAATCTGGTAGAGGTCCATGCGGTTTGCCTGCTCTGCGAGTTGGCGCACATACGCTTTGAGGATGGTGGCGCGGATATCGCCGGTTTTGTATTCGCGGTGTCCGAAGCCCATGATGCGCTCCTTCTTCGCCAGTTTTTCCATCACCCAAGCCTCTGCCCGATCGGGCGAGCCGATTTCGAGGATGCTCTCCATCGCCGCTTCGTTTGCCCCGCCGTGCAGCGAGCCACGCAGCGCACCGATGGCGCCCACCACAGCCGAATACATATCCGCCAGTGTGGAGGCAATTACATGCGCTGTGAAGGTGGAAGCGTTGTAGCCATGCTCAGCGTAGAGGATAAAGGTCAGGTTCATCACTTGGGCATGGAGCGGGTCCGGCTCGCGCCCGAACAGCATGTAAAGGAAGTTGCTGGCATGGGGCAGGTCGGCTCGTGGTGGCACCGGCGCCTGACCCTGCAGAATGCGGTAGCCATTTGCCACGAGGGTGGGCATGCTGGCAGTGAGCCGAATGGCTTTCTGGAGATTGGCTTCATGGGTGTTCACATCTGCCTGAGGGTCCAGCATGCCCAGCGTGGCGACGCCAACTTGAAGGGCAGCCATCAGATTGGCACCTGCGGGCAGGGCGTGCAGCACGCGATAGACCTCCGCAGGCAGCTCGCGATGCGGCTCCAGCTGCGCTTTGAACTGTGCCAGTTCCTGGCGGTTTGGCAGCTTGCCCAGCAGAATGAGGTAAGCCACCTCTTCGAACTCGCAGTGTGCCGCCAAATCGCGAATATCGTAGCCACGATAGATTAGGCGGTTCTGCTCGGCGATGATATCCGAAATCTTGCTAATGCCCGCCGTTACGCCCTCCAGTCCCGGTCGGTATGGCACGATGTCTTTCTCGCTCATGGTGACCTCCCTTATGGGCAGGTATTCTTGCCCTGCCGCGCGATAAAGAATACCCCATGAACAGGGCTATCCGAAAAGTGATAGATGCCCCGCTCGATGGAAGAACTAACATCCCCTGCCGAAATTGAACAGCACGGTGATCAAATCGGCATCATCCACAACCCCATCCAGGTTCACATCCTCTGGCAGAAGGGGTTCAGCCTGCCCGAAGGCAAACAGCACAGCGATGAGGTCGCTATCGTCCATGCAGCCGCTGCCATCTACATCACCTTGTATCGGGAGCGTGTCCGTGTTCAAAGCATAGTGGACGCGAACACCGAAGCTACTGAACGGGTTCAACTGCCTTCGCCACTGGAGCGCGCCCGTGAAATCCCCGTCAAAGGGTAGGCTTCCATCGGCTAAGTCGGTAGGCATGTAATCGGACAGCCGTGAAAGTGTTTGCGGGTAAGGCGTGACCTCCCAGTGGGTAAACGGCACGATGGGTGTGAGATAAACAAAATTACCGGCGGCTCCCTGAACCCAAATACGCTCGCCCTGCCATTCCGCGTGATTGGAAACGGTTCCCCCCACATCAAGGTCAACATAATGAAACAGGTTCACAGCAACGGCACCGCTGCGCAGGTTGAGGGCATACGCCGTGCAAGTGAGGGTGCTACCGCCCGAAGGCTGCTCGCGTAGCTCGTAGATAAAAATCAAAAACACGCCCTCCGGCTCCTGATAGAACAGCATCGCTCGATTGAGCTGGTCTTGTCCCACCATATAGAGTATGGAGGGTGAGTATTCCCGCGATTGGATATTCTCGATGCGATACCACCAGCCCATCTGGAACAAGTGGTCGGTGCCATTATGGAGCCAGTCGGCGTTGTTGGTCGGCATACGGTCGCCAACGCCGCTTAGACTGCGCAGGCGAAATAGCGTGCCACCATCCTGAAGCACAATCTCGTTAGGCAACTCGGCACGAATACGCAACTGATAGTAGCCACCCCAAGCGCCATAAGTGCGTACCTCTATAAAGTAGACTCCGGGTGGACCTACGGGTAGATAGACTTCGGAAGCGAAGCTGTTGAGCGCATCCCAGCTCGAATCGTCGTTCTCGTAGACATTCCCATCCGGGGTGTAAACGCGCAATATCGTGTCGGTATAGGTCTCGGTGCGAATGCGTAGCCCTGTAATAGGTGCTGCTGTTTTGAAGGAATAGACATCCACATCGCCACCGCCATAGGTGCTAAACCCTATGTCCGATAGCAGTTCACCCCCTGTGAAAGTACCCAGCGTGACCGCATGGTCAGGCGTATCATTCGGCTCGGTGTCATCCTCATCGGGCGCCTGTTCACCGGGAAAGAGGCGTAGGGCATAGCGGCAGACCCCTGTCCAGACCGCATAGCGCACTTCCACGATATAATCACCTGCTTCGAGAAAAGTGGTGATGCCCGACGCAAGTTGATTGGGAATATCGGGGTTGCCACCATTATCGTTGCTTGCGAGCATCACACCCGTACTATCGTAAAGGGTTAGCACCGTATCGCGGTTACTATCTACACGCAGCGAGTAGGTGCCCGATTGTTGCACACGGAAGCGGTAATAGTCGCGGTCATTGGCAGGGTCGATGGTGGCGGGGAAGATGACCACACCCTGTGAAGGATGGAGCGCAGGTGCAACGACCTGCGGCGCGCTAAGCGAGTTGTTCGGCTCCTGTTCCTGCAGCCATGCCATCTGAATCTGGGCGTCCGCCCATAGCCATAAACCCAGTGTGCCTGCCAAAATAGCATGATATCGCATGGGCGCTTCTCCTTTCGCCCCAGCATGTTTATAATACCACACCCGCAACGGGTATCCTATCGACGGGATGTTCTGGTTGGTTGCGGCAGTGGTCTTCGTCTTGGATCAGGCAAGCAAGTATTGGGTTGTTGCCGCGTTGCATCCCGCTCAAAGCGTGCCGCTTATACCGGGCGTGCTGCACCTGACGCGCACGCACAACACGGGGATTGCGTTCGGGTTATTGGATGGGCGTGGCTGGCTCACGATTCCGCTCTCGGTCATCGTGATGGGGGGGATTGTGGTCTACCTGCGTCGGGTGAACCCCTCGCCTTTCGTGCAAGTGATGCTGGGCTTGCTGTTTGGTGGGGCAGCGGGTAATCTGGTGGACCGTTTACGCTACGGCTATGTGGTCGATATGTTCGATCTGCTCATCTGGCCAGTGTTCAATGTGGCGGATATAGCGATTACGGTCGCTCTGGTGGGGCTGGTGCTGCTGCAGTTTATCGGCAAGAGTGAACAGATGGAAGGTTCATCTTCCGATTCGGAGGAGGCGCAATCGGGATGATGCCCGATCTGGTGCGCTGGGGCGACTTTGCGCTGCACACCTACGGCTTGATGTGGGCGGTGGGCATCTGGCTGGCGGTCTGGCGGGGCGTGCGGGTTGCTCCGCGCTATCATCTCGCTGCCGAGGATGTGTTCGATTTGGCATTTGCGATGGTGGTGGCGGGGATTGTCGGTGGGCGACTGCTCTATGTGGCGACGAACTGGAGCCTCTATGCCAAGGATGTGGGGGGCATTTTGCGCTTATGGGAGGGCGGGATGTCCTACTTTGGTGGCTTTGGTGGGGGCGCGCTGGCGGGGCTTTGGTTGGCGCGGCGTCGGCGGTTGAACCTTTGGCAGGTGGCAGATTTGGCTGCGCCGTCGCTGGCGTTAGGCTACGCGATTGCGCGGCTCGGCTGCTTCGCAGCGGGCTGCTGCTACGGACGACCAACCCACCTCCCGTGGGGGGTGCAGTTTCCTGGGCTGGACACACCCGTGCATCCCACCCAGCTCTACTCGACCTTGCTCAATCTGCTTCTGTTCTGGTGGCTGACCCGTGTCGAACGCCGTCGCCATTTCGAAGGGCAGCTGTTCGCGCTGTTTCTGATGGGGCACGGGCTGTATCGCTTTCTGATAGAGTTTCTGCGTGCCGGTGCCACTTCCGAGCCATTCTGGGGGATGTTGACCTACGGGCATCTGGCGGCGTTGGTGATGATGGGGATTGGCATCTACCTCTATAGCACGCGGCGCAAGGTACCTGTTGGGTAGAAGACACTGCCCTTAAGCAGGCTCGGTGTCGTCGCTCTCCAGCTCCAGCATGTGTCCGAGTTTTTCGGCTTTGGTGCGCAGGTAGCGTCGGTTATACGCGGTGGGAGGCACAATGAGGGGCACATGCTCCACGATTTCCAGCCCATAGCCTTCGAGCCCAGCGATTTTGGTGGGATTGTTCGTCATCAGGCGCAGTTTGCGGACGCCCAGGTCCACCAGAATCTGGGCGCCGATGCCATAATCGCGCAGGTCCGGTTTGAAGCCGAGTGCGCGGTTCGCCTCCACGGTGTCCAGCCCTTGATCCTGCAGGTGGTAGGCGCGCAGTTTATTGAGCAGCCCGATGCCGCGCCCTTCCTGGGGAATATAGACCAGCACGCCGCGCCGCGCCTCCCCAATTTTCTGGAGCGCCAATTGCAGCTGCGAACCGCAATCGCATCGGAGCGAGCCGAGCAGGTCGCCCGTCACGCAACTGGAATGCACGCGCACCAGCACGGGCTCGCCGTCATCCACCTTGCCCATCACTAACGCCAGATAGGGGTTCGGGTCCACCTCACTCTCGTAGACATGCAAGGTGAAGTTGCCATAGGAGGTGGGCAGATGGATGGGTGGGATCACTTTGCGGATGAGTTTCTCGTGGCGACGCCGATAAGCAATCAGGTCGGCAATGGTTAATATCTTCAGTCCATGCTGGCGTGCGATTTGAATCAGTTGGGGCATCCGCGCCATAGAGCCATCCTCGTTCAGAATCTCGCAGATGACCCCCGCGGGGAAAAGCCCTGCCAGTTTCGCCAAGTCGACCGCTGCTTCGGTGTGTCCAGCTCGCTTCAGCACGCCCCCCGGTGCAGCCCGCAAGGGGAACACATGGCCCGGGCGCACAAAGTCGCTCGGCTTCGCCTGCGGGTCCACAAACAGGCGGATGGTGCGGGCGCGGTCAAAGGCGGAGATGCCCGTGGTGATGCCCGTGCGCGCATCGATGGCTTCCGCCATCGGCGTACCGAAGGGAGCATTCACTTGGCTCATCATCGGGATGTTCAGTTCATCCAGTCGCCAGCCTTCCGTAGGCAGGCAGAGCAAGCCGCGCCCGTGCAGCAGCATGAAGTTCACCGCTTCGGGCGTCACCTTCTCCGCTGCCATCACGAAGTCGCCCTCGTTCTCGCGATCCTCATCGTCCACCACGATTAGCATCCCACCTGCGCGTATAATCTCGATGGCTTCCTCTACCGTAGCGAACACCGTCGGATCGCGCGTGTCGGTATGTGTGATGACTCCTTGTGCCTCGCGCATCACCCTCAATTGTACCCCAGTTGACCCTCTCAAACAGTGCTCGAGGGGTTGGATGGGGTATGCTTTTAGGATAGGCGATGGATGAGGCGCTGCTGATGCAGGCGAGGCGTGCCGCTCTGCGCTGGCTCCGAGCGCGCGACTACTCGGAGCTGGAGATGGCGGCGCGACTGCGGGCGAAGGGGTTCCCAGAGCCAATAGTGCAGCACACGCTGGAGTGGCTCATTCGTGAGCGATGGCTCTCTAACGAGCGGCTTGCGCAGCGATTAGCGGAGCGGTTGGAGCAGGAGCAGCCATCGGGTAGGCAACGGATTGAGCATGAGTTTGAGCGGCGCGGGCTTTCGCCCCCTGCCCTCTTGGAGAGCGACGAGGAGAGCCGCGCCCTGCGCGCGTTGCAACAGCGATTCGGCGAGCCGACCCCGCCGCCTGACACGCGCACCGTCGCGCGCTGGTTCCGATTCCTGCTGCAGCGCGGCTTCGAACCCGAAGTCGCCCAGAGCGCTCTCCAGCGCTGGAACCCATTTCTGAGCGAAGCAAGTATTGAAGAGTAGCGACGGACATCGACCGTGCCCGCGCAGGTAGGCATAGCCCTGCACTTTCCCACCCCGTTGAGGGGAAAGGTCGGGGAAGCAGCATTTTGGTCTAAGTGCGGTCTCCTTCACTCTATCGCGAAAGCGAGACAGATCAAGCAGTGAAGGAGGAAAGACGATGGAAATCGCAATTTGGATAGGCACAGTGATTCTCGCTGCCGCCTTATCGGCAGGCATAAGCTACCTGCTTGCGGCGAGGCAGTTCCGCAAGCGACTGGCGGGACAGGTAGACGAATGGGTGCGGCAGGCACAACAGCAGCTGCAGGAAGCCCAGCAGCAGAAGGTTGCACTCGATCAAGAACGCGCCCAATTTGAACGGGAGCGCGAGGCGCTTCTGCGTGAAACCACGCTCAAAGCGCGAGAAGAGGCGCACCGCATCCTGGAGCAGGCGGAGCAGGAAGTGCGCGAGAAGCGCGGCGAGGTGCTTCGGCTCGAACAGCGATTGCTTCAGCGCGAGGAACTGCTCGAACATCGCTTCGAGCTGCTGGAGCAGAAGGAGCAAGCGCTGCTGGAACGCGAGGCACTGCTTACCAAAAAGCAGGGCGAGCTGCGTGAGCTGATGGCGCAGCGACGCTTCGAACTGGAACGCATCAGCGCCATGAGCAGCGACCAGGCACGCGAAATCCTGCTGCGCGAAATCCGCGACGAGCTGGAACGCGAAGCCGCCATTCTGGCACGCCAGATCGAAGAGGAGACCCGCCGTGATGCCGAACGACGCGCCAAAGTCATCATCTTGGACACTATCCAGCGTTGCGTGGTGGAGCATGTGGGCGCGAACACCATCACGGTGGTGCATCTGCCCAGCGATGATATAAAAGGGCGCATCATCGGGCGCGAAGGGCGCAATGTGCGCCATTTCGAGCATGTCACGGGTGTCGATGTAATTATCGACGACACACCCGAAGCGGTGGTGTTGTCCTGCTTTGACCCTGTGCGCCGCGAGATTGCCCGCTTGACCTTGGTGAACCTGATTCAGGATGGGCGTATCCATCCTACCCGCATCGAGGAGGAGTATGAGCGGGCACGGGTCGAGATCGAAAGACGCATCTGGCAAGCGGGCGAGGAAGCGGTGCTGCAGGTCGGGCTGACCGGCATGCACCCCGAAATCGTGCGCACGCTGGGTAAGTTGCGCTACCGCACCAGCTACGCCCAGAATGTGCTGGACCACTCTATCGAGGTGGCGCAGTTGGCGGGCTTGCTGGCTGCCGAGCTGAAGCTGGATACCCGCCTCGTCAAGCGCGCCGCCCTCCTCCACGACATCGGCAAAGCGCTCGAGAATGCCAGCGAGGGACCCCACGCGCTGGTGGGCATGGAGTTCCTACAACGCTACGGCGAGTCGGAACTGGTGTGTAATGCGGTCGGGGCGCACCACTACGACATCGAACCCGCCAGCCTCGAAGCCCATGTGGTCATTATCGCCGACTCGATCTCGGCGGCGCGACCGGGCGCACGACGCGAATCGCTCCAGCACTATTTGAACCGCATGCAGGATTTAGAGCGTATCGCCATGAGCTTCGAAGGCGTCGAGAAGGTCTACGCTATTCAAGCCGGGCGCGAGGTGCGCGTGCTGGTCAAACCCAACGAGGTGGACGACCTACGCGCCCATCAGCTCGCCCGCGAAATCGCTCACAAAATCCAATCGGAGCTGGAGTATCCCGGTCAGGTGAAGGTGACGGTCATCCGCGAGGTGCGTGCCCACCACATCGCCCACTAATCGGGTGGGTATACTTCTACAGCGAATCCCCCTGACCGGGGACAATACGCACTGATGGGAGGTTATCCAACTGTGAGCGATGTCGTTATCAAAACGGTCAAGCTAACGAAGCGCTACTCCAGTTGGTGGGGTAGCCAGACGGTGGAAGCCGTGAAGAACCTCGATCTGGAGGTCTATCGCGGCGAAATTTTCGGCTTTTTGGGACCGAACGGCGCCGGGAAAACGACCACGATTAAGGTGCTATTGGGCATTCTCTATCCCACTTCGGGGGAAGCCTATGTGCTGGGGAAACCCGCTGGCGACCCGGAGACCCATCATCGCCTAAGCTATCTGCCCGAAAATCCCTACTTCTACGAATATATGACGGGCAAGGAGATTCTGACCTTCTATGCCCGCCTGTTTGGCATCCCAGAACCGGAGCGCAGCAAGCGGGTGAACCAGCTGCTGGATCGAGTGGGGCTGTCTCGCGCGGCGAATCAGCCGTTGCGCAACTACTCCAAAGGGATGCTGCAGCGTATCGGCTTGGCGCAATGCCTGCTGAACGACCCCGAACTGCTCATTCTGGACGAGCCGACCGCCGGACTGGACCCGATTGCCCACATCGACATTCGCGACCTCATCTTGGAGCTGCGGGAGCAGGGCAAAACGCTGTTTATCAGCTCGCATCAGCTCTCGGATGTGGAGATTGTGTCGGATCGGGTGGCGATTCTCAATCGGGGCGAGCTGGTGCGCATCGGCAAGCTGGAGGAGCTGCTGTCGGGCGGCTATGTGGAGATGATAGCCGAAAAAGTGAGCGAGCAGGTGCTGGAGCCTATCCGTCAGCTGGGCGGGCGACCCAGCCTGCACGATGGACGGCTCATCGTGGAGCAGCCCGACGACGGCTCCATCGACCGCGTGATTGACCTGGTGCGCGCGAACGGCGGACATATTATCAGCGTGAAGCCCTACCGCCGCACCCTCGAAGACCTGTTCGTGGAGACCATTCAAGGAGGGCGAAAACGATGAACGCAACCTTTGCGATTGCGGGCGCCACCTTCGGCGAAGCGGTGCGCAAGCGCGTGCTAATGGTCATCTTGTTAGCCGCGCTGGTGATTATCCTGATCAGCCCGGCATTCGAACCGTTTGCGGGGCGTGGGCAGCGTACCCTCGTGATGAGCTTCGGCTTCGGAATCATCCAGCTGGCAGGCACTTTCATCGCCATCATTCTCTGCACGGGGCTCATCCCAAACGAGATTGAACGGCGCACCATCTACACCATTCTGTCCAAGCCCGTGCAGCGGTGGCAGTTTGTGCTGGGCAAGTTGCTGGGCGCAATCGGTACCCTCGCCTTCATCTATGCGATGATGGGGTTGGTCTTCCTGCTCGTGACGCGACTCGCGCTGGGAGCGTTCGAACCCGAAGTGGTCAAGGGTATCGTGATGTTCTTCTTCCAAAGCGCCTTATTGGCATCGGTAACGCTCTTTTTCTCCACCTTCGTCTCGCCGTTAGTCAACTACTTTCTGTCGGCAGGTGTGTTCCTGATGGGCAACTTGATGAGTACCTTTTTGGAGACCATCCAGCGCAACCCAGAGGTCACACCGTTCACCCGTGTGCCGGTGCAGATTCTGACGCTCATCCTGCCCAACTTCGCCAACTTCAATATTCAGAACCCGATTATCAACCCGGAGCAGGTGCTGACCGATGAACTGGCATACTTTATCCAGACGATTGCCTACGCGATTGTCTATATGGCGTTGCTGTTGGTCGGTAGCATCCTGATTTTTAACCAGCGGGAGATGTGAGCGATGCGAGTGAGTAGGCGATTATGGATCGGTCTGGTGGTGCTTTTTCTGTTGCAGGCGGGTCTGCAGTGGCGCATTTTGCCGCTCTGGAGCAAGAACTACGCGCCCAAGCAGGCGGCGCCGGTGGGGCTTTCACCGGAGCAGTTGCTGGTCGCCTTTGCGGGCTTTCGCGAGTTTCTGGCGGGCATGCTCTGGGTACGAGCCGATGGCTTCTTCCACTCAGGCAACTACGATGCGATTCTCCCGATGCTCCGCTTGGTAACCTGGCTCGACCCGCACAATATCGATGTCTACACCACAGGCGCGTGGCACATGGGCTACAACTTTACCGATGAGGCGCAACGCTCCGACCGACGCTACATCCCCCTCGCACTCAAATTCTTGGAGGAGGGCATCGAAAATAACCCGAATGTGTGGGACCTCTATTTTGAGATGGGCTGGATGTACTTTCACAAGATTCAGGACCCGGTGAGTGCGGTGCCTTGGCTGCAGAAGGCGGACGAGTTCCCCGACATCATCCCAGCACGGCGACACACCCTCGCCCATGCCCTGTTCAAAGCGGGACGCTTCGACGAGGCGATTGATCACTGGGCGCGTCTGGTGGTGGACGCCGAAAAGGGGCGACGCAAGGACTGGGAGGGACACAATCTGTACGATACGCGGCTGAAGAACTTCACCGATTCGCTGCTGGATGTGGTGCGCCGCTACGGTCCAGAGCCTGAGACCCAGCCCCCCCTGAACATGCATTTCGATGCGACGGTGAAGGTGGTGCGCCCCCGCGTCATTCTGGTGGAGGGTAAACTCGCTATCCCCACGATCGGGGCGCGGGTCACGGTCATCCTGCGCGACAAAGGACGCAAGCTCGTCTACTCACCCAAAGCCCTGAAGGTGTTCACTTTCGAGGTGGACAAAAACTTGACCTATATGCAGGACTCACTGGCGGTGCGCGAGATGAAGTTCCGACGCGAGATCGACATGAGCAAAGACCCGAAGATGTATCCCTTCAAGGCACCCGAGTATGAGGTGGAGTTCATCTTTGACCCGCGCTACGCCTCGCCCCAGATTCAGGATCGCATCGGCACCGACGGCGTCGGCATGACCGACGACCGCTATCTGGATACCAGCGACCCATCTGCCCGCATGCTGCGTAAAGTGGTGACGCTCACACGCGAACAAATCCTAATGATAGGAAAGACTCAATGAGGTTTCCTCTTTCTGGTGCGGAACAGTTGGCGAATCCGGGTGGGCGGTTGCGCCTGCTGTGGCAGGAACGCAACTACATTCTGATGCCGGGTGTCTATAATGCGATTCTGGCTCGCCTGGTGCAGTATCATGGCTTTGATGCGCTCTACATCTCTGGTGCGGGTGTGACCAACAGCTTGCTGGGCTTGCCTGACCATGCTTTTATCACGCTGCCCGAAATGGCACAGGTCTGTCGCGCCATCACGAGCGTTATCTCCATCCCCGCGGTGGCAGATGCCGACACAGGCTATGGCGAGACGCTTCAGGTGGCGCGCGCGGTGCAGGTGCTGGAAAGCGCGGGGCTGGCTGGCATCCACCTCGAGGACCAGGTCAACCCGAAGCGATGTGGGCACTTGGAGGGCAAGGAACTCATCCCCACGAAGCAGATGGTCGCCAAGATTCGCGCGGCAGTGCAAGCGCGCGCCAATCCCGACTTTGTGATTATTGCGCGCACCGATGCGCGTGCGGTGGAAGGGTTGCAGGGCGCGATTGACCGCGCCCGTGCCTATGCCGACGCGGGCGCGGATGCGATTTTCCCCGAAGCGCTCCAGTCGCCTGACGAGTTTGAGCAGTTTGCGCGCGCGGTGCCGCTCCCGCTGATGGCGAACATGACCGAGTTCGGCAAGACGCCCTACCTGACCGCGCGCGAATTCGCCCAGCTGGGCTACAAAATGATTATCTTTCCGATGACGCTCTTCCGCGTGATGATGAAGGCGGCAGCGCACGCGCTGGAGACACTCAAGCAGCACGGTACGCAAAAGCCCTTGCTGGAGCAGATGCAGACCCGTGCCGAGTTATATGACCTGCTGGAATATGACCGCTTCCTGGAGTTTGATAAAAGCCTTGCGGGGGAGGAGAGCGGATGAGTGGTGCCGTGGTTGCCGAAAAATTGCAGCGGGTGACGCCTGCCTACCCGGACGATTCGCTGCTGCGTGCGGCGGAACTGCTCACGCAGGGGGGTGCGGGCGTGCTGCCCATCGTGTCGATGGGTGAGCCTGTGGGCGTGCTGACCGAAACACGATTGCGCGAAGCGATAGGTGCGGGTGCCCACTGGAGCGACCCCGTGGCACAATGGATGGAGGAGGCGTTTCTGCCCGTGCCCATCGAGACCCCCGTGGAGGACGCGCTCCCGCTGCTGATACGGGCAACGCAACCGGCACTGGGCGTTGATGCATGGGGACGCTATGTGGGCGTGGTGAGCGCCGCCAGCCTGATGGGGCGACCCATCGCCCCAGTTTCGGTGGGAACGATTGGCGGCATGGCAACCCCGATGGGGGTCTACCTCACCAACGGCATCGTGCGGGCAGGTGCAGGCGACTTCGCTTTGGCACTGACGGGTGCCCTGCTCTTTGTGCTGTTCCTGATTGCCAGCTGGATTGTGGTGGGCGGGGCGCAATGGGTGCAGACACGGTTTGGCATCCCGCTGCTGAGCTACTACGATTCGCCCTATGCCTACACATGGCTGGCGAGCGACCTGATGGGACTGCTGCTACGCGTTTCGGAGTTTCTGATTTTCCTGTTGCTGATGCGGGCGCTGCCGATTGCGGGCACGCATGCAGCCGAGCATATGGTGGTGCATGCGATCGAGCGCGGTGAGCCGCTGGTGTTGGAGGTCGTGCGTCGGATGCCGCGTGTGCATCCCCGTTGCGGCACGAACCTGGTGGCAGGTATTGCGCTGTTTCTGGGGCTGGCGAACTTTCTGCAGGGCATGGTGCCCGAGATGAGCGAGACGCGCGATTTAGCCCTGCTGTTTGCTCTGGTGCTGACCGTGATGTTCTGGCGACCGTTTGGCGAGCTGCTGCAGTGGCTGGCGACGACGAAGCCGCCCACCGATCGGCAGTTGTTGCAAGCGATTCGGGTGGGCGAGCAGTTGCTGCAGCGAGCGCGTCCTTACGGGGGTGTTATGCCCTCGTTCGGTATCCGCCTGCTGCGGTCAGGCTTGCTGCAGATTTTGGCAGGTGCGTGGGGCACACTCGCACTCATCAGCCTGCTGGAGAACCTACTGGGTATCACGCTGCTAATGGGATAGCCTGTCGGACGGGTCAGACAGGTCGGACCGATTCAAATGGAGGTGAACTGATGCGTGGTGTGATTATTGCGGGCGGGTTCGGTACGCGCTTGCGCCCGCTCACTTTACGACGACCGAAGCCGCTTATCCCGGTGGCGAACCGACCCTTTTTGGAGTATCAGGTGGCGCAGCTGCGCGCAGCGGGCGTCGAAGAGATTGTGTTCGCCACGAACTATCTGGCAGACCGCATCGAGGCGCACTTCGGGGATGGCTCCCGCTTCGGCGTGCGGATGCGCTATGCGATGGAGCAGGAGCCGCTGGGCACAGCGGGCGCTATCCGCAACGCTGTCGAAGGGCTACCCCCGATGCGCTGTATCGTGTTTAATGGCGACATCTTGACCGATTTTGACATCGGCGCCATCGTGCGCAGCCACCTGGAACGGAAGGCACAGGCAACCTTAACGCTCTATCGCGTGCAGCGCCCGCACCCCTACGGCATTATTCAGGTGGCAGAGGATGGGCGTGTGCAGGCGTTTATTGAGCCGAGCGAAGAGCAGAAACGCGCCGCCGAGATGCCTGCATCCGCCTCGCGGGAGGAAGAGGGCGACTTTATTAACGCCGGTATCTATGTGTTGGAGCCGGAACTCATTGCGCATATCCCGCTGCGTCCCTGCTCCATCGAACGGGAATTTTATCCGCAGATACTGCGTGAGGGCGTGCCCGTCTATGGATATGTGGGGCATGGCTTCTGGCTCGATATTGGTCGCCCTGCGCAATACATGCGTGCCACGCGCGCCATGCTGCGCGGCGAGGTGCGCGCCGCGCTGTCGCCGCCCGGCACCCGCACCCCCGAGGGCTATTGGCGGATGCACGAAGCGGAAGTGGAACCTGACGCTGAGATCGAACCGGGCTGCCACATCGGGGCGTCCGCTTGCATCGAGTCGCGCGTGCGGTTGAGCGGCTACACCGTCGTGGGACCAGGCAGCACGGTGGGGAGCGGCAGCCAACTGCACGGCTGCATTCTGGGCGCGCATGTGCGCATCGGGGATGGTTGCCAGCTCGAAGATTGCATTCTGGACGATGAGGTGGTCATCGAATCGCACGCCCGCCTGAAAGGGGTGGTGCTGGGAGCAGGCAGCCTCATCCGCGCCTATAGCACGATGCCGTAGCATTGGGGACATCCCGCGCAACAAAAGGGGATTCCCTTTCGAAAAGTTCTGGTTGATGGGTATACTATCGCCGATGATGGAGGCGCATCCTCTTCGGTTCCACCCGAAGACGCGATGCCAGCAAGGAGGTAGAGGACTTTGCAAGTCAGGATGGCGGATTTAGGCAGCCAGTACCGCCGCCTTCGCGGGGAATTGGAGCCGTTGCTCCACGAGGTGCTGGAGAGTGGACGCTATGTGCTGGGCGAGCATGTGGAATCGTTGGAGCAGGAGATAGCCGCTCTCTGTCATGCCCGCTATGCGGTGGGAGTGAATTCTGGCACGGATGCCCTTAAACTCACCCTGCGCGCGCTTGGCATCGGCGCAGGCGACGAGGTTATCACCACCCCGTTCACCTTCGTCTCGTCTGCAGAAGTGGTGGTGCTGCTAAGAGCCACACCGGTGTTTGTGGATATCGACCCGCACACCTATAACCTTGACCCGAATCAGGTGGAAGACGCTATCACCCCGCGCACACGTGCCATCCTGCCGGTGGACCTGTATGGTCAATCGGCGGAGATGCGCGCCCTACGCGAGATTGCCGACCGACATGGCTTATGGCTGATAGAGGATGCGGCGCAAGCTATCGGGGCGCGGCACTATGAGCGTCCCATCGGCGCGTTCGCCCACGCCGCCACGCTCAGTTTCTTCCCCACCAAAAACATCGGTGGCGCCGGCGACGGCGGCATGGTCATCACGAACGACGAGCAGATTGCTCGCAAGGTGCGAAGCCTGCGCGTGCACGGTATGAACGGCGGCTACTACTATGAGGACATCGGCTATACCAGTCGGCTGGACGAGATTCAGGCGGTCATTTTGCGGGTGAAGCTGCGCTACCTGCATGAATGGACGGAGCGCAGGCGCTATCATGCCACGCTGTACCGCACCCTCCTCGCTGACGCTGGGCTGACACTGCCCGCCGTCGCACCCTACAACTACCATGTCTATCACCAGTTCACCATCCGTCATCCGCAGCGCGACGAACTGCGCCAGCACCTGCGTGAGCGCGGCATCGAGAGCGCCATCTATTACCCGCTGCCGCTGCACCTGCAGCCTGCCTATCGCTTTTTGGGCTACGAGGAGGGCAGCTTCCCCCATGCGGAGCGTGCGGCGCAGGAGGTGCTTTCGCTGCCCATCCATTCCGAACTGACCGAGGATCAGATTGCGCAGGTCGCCGAGGCGATACTGGAGTTCACGCAAGCGGAGGTAGCCTTGCGATGAAGGCGATGATTCTGGCAGCTGGGGTCGGCTCGCGTCTGGACCCCCTCACCCGTGCCATCCCCAAGCCGATGGTGCCCATCGTGAACCGACCCGTGATGGAACATCTGGTGAACCTGCTCAAGAAGCACGGCTTCACCGAGATTATGGTGAACCTCTACTATCTGGGCGACCAGATAAAAGCCTATTTTGGGGATGGCTCGCGCTGGGGCGTCAAAATCTTCTATTCCGAAGAGGAGCAGCTCTGGGGCGACGCAGGGAGCGTGAAACGGTGCGAGGCGTTTTTCGACGACACCTTTATCGTGATTGGAGGCGACGACCTCACCGATTTAGACCTCAGCCGGTTGGTGCGCTTCCACAAAGAGAAAAAATCGCTCTGCACGATTGCGCTCTCCTTGGTGGAAGACCCATCGGAATACGGCATCGCGCTGTTGAACGAGCGCGGGCGCATCACCCGCTTTTTGGAGAAGCCTAAAGGCGAGATGATTTTCTCCAACGCGGCGAACATCGGCATCTATGTGCTGGAGCCGGAGGCGTTAGAGCTGATACCGAAGGGCAAACCGTACGGCTTCGGCGCCAATCTGTTGCCGCTGCTTATTGAGCGCAAACTCCCCCTTTATGGCTTCCTCACCTCCAGCTACTGGAAGGATGTGGGCAATCTGAAGACTTACCAGCAAGCACACTGGGACGCGCTGGCAGGGCGGGTGAACCTGCAGATGCCCTACCCGGAGCGACGCAAATATGTCTGGATAGGCGACGGCGTGGAGATTGCAAAAGACGCCGAGGTGGGCTACCCCGTGCTGATTGGCACTGGCACCCGGATTGAGTCGGGGGCACGCGTGCTGGAGAACTGCGTCATCGGCGAGAACTGCATCGTGGAGGAAGGGGCGGTCGTGCAAGAGAGCATCTTGTGGGATGGCGCTGTGGTGATGCGCGACACGATGCTGGTGCGCTGCGTGGTCGGGCGAGAGTGCAAGGTGAAGTCGAATGTGGCGATTTTCGATGGGGTGATTGTGGATGCCCAGCCACGCGTGTCCCCTCTGACACCTTGACAAAGCCGTCATTGATGGGATATAATAGGGATAGCAATGCGGGGAGAGGAGGATAAAATGATGCAGACGCTGGTTGTGCGAGAGAGGGCAATCCGTGCGCTGATGGGCGCGCTTGTGTTGTTGTTCTGTGCGACCGCCACAGGCTGGTCGCAGACCTTGACCTGGCTTGGCACGCTACCGAACGGCGGTAGGAGCGAGGCTTATGGCGTTTCAGCCGACGGGCGTGTGGTGGTCGGCAAGGCTTCCACCGCCCTAGGATGGGGGCATGAATGGCGTGCCTTTCGCTGGACGGCTGATGGCGGAATGCAAAACCTCGGTACGCTGGGCGGCAGATGGAGCGAGGCTTGGGGTGTCTCAGCCGATGGGCGCGTGGTGGTCGGCTCGGCTACCAACGCCGCAGGACAAGAGCGTGCTTTCCGCTGGACGGCTGGTGAGGGAATGGTGGACCTCGGCACACTGACAGGTGGCAGCCGAAGTTGGGCTTATGGCGTTTCGGCAGACGGCTCTGTGATTGTGGGCGTGTCTACCAATGCTGGTGGCTATGAGCGTGCCGTTCGCTGGACACCTTTAGGCATCCAAAACCTCGGAACAGCCGATGGCAGCAGCAGCCAAGCTTATGGCGTCTCGTCAGATGGTTCAATTGTTGTAGGGAGAACTGGTGGTCTTGCCTTCCGCTGGACACGATCAAGTGGTATGCAGACTCTCCCCTTGCCAGATGGATACAATGAAAGTGTAGCATATGGCATTTCTGCAAATGGTTCTGTCATTGTAGGCAGTGTAACAAGACCTCCCGGTCCGAGAGGTGGTATGCCCAGCCCGGAAGCCTGTGTTTGGATAAATGGTGTGCCTGAAATTCTCGGTAGAGGCGGCGAAGTTTATTCCGTGTCTGGGGACGGGTCAGTGATGGTTGGCATGGTTATCGATTCACAAGGGAAGAAATACGCTTGTCGTTGGACAGCATCGGGTGGATTGGAAATTCTGAACCAAACCTATGCCCGACTGATGGGTCCCGACTCGCGGCTTGACGAAGCGCGTGCGATATCTCCCGATGGGCGATTTATCGTGGGCTGGGGCTTCAACGAAAACACATGGCGCACGGAAGCCTTCCTCTTGGACACCCGATGTATCCCGCACAATGGCGATATTGATAGGAATGGATGCGTAGATGACCGAGACTTGCTGACTGTGCTTTTCGAGTTCGGGGAGACGGGCTATTTCAATGGCGTAGATACCAACTGCGACGGCATCATCGATGACGCCGACCTGCTGGAGGTGCTGTTCAACTTCGGGAGTGGGTGCTAATCCCCCTCACCCCAGCCCTCTCCCATCTTATCAAGCTCATTACACGACAGTTTTTGGGGCGTGCTGGGCGTGAACTTGATTTTGCCCCCAACCTAACCTCCCCCGTGGACGGGGGAGGAACCGCAACTCCCTCCCCGTCCATGGGGAGGGCTGGGGTGGGGGCGGAGAACACACAAAAAGTGTCGTGCAACGAGCCTTCTCAAGAGGGGAGAGGGCGCAAGGAGTGGGGGATTCCCCGCCTCCCAATTCGCCGCGCCAATCGGCATCTGGAGGCGAACGGGTATCCTTAGTGGGTGGGGATGCCCGCGTTTCCGGAGTAGAGTGATGAAGCGTCTGGAACGGCTGCTGGGGCGGATGGGGCTGAAGTTGGCATGGGGGCTGTTCCGCTTCCTGCCGATGGGATGGGCGATTCGGTTGGGCGCGTTGGTGGGGCTGCTGGGCTACATGCTTTCAGCACGCTATCGCCGCGTGGCAATCCGCAATCTTCGCCATGCCTTCCCTGAATGGAGCCGTGCCCGCGTGCATGCCACCGCACGGCGCACCTTCCGCAACTTCGGGGTCGCGCTGGCTGAGTTCCTCAAAGCGCCCTCGATGACCCGCGACCAGTTGGAGCAGCGGGTGGAACTAATCGGGCGTGAGCATCTGGATGCAGCGTTTCGCGAGGGGAAAGGCGTGCTGCTGCTGACGGGGCATTTCGGCAATTGGGAGCTGATGGCACGCTACCTGGTGCTGTTGGGCTATCCCATCGCGGTGATTGCCCGCCCAACAGAAGACCCTGCCACCACTGAGCTGGTCACGATGGTGCGTGAGCGGTGCGGTTATCGGGTCTATGCTCGTGGGAACGCCGCGCGCGCCGTGTTGAAAACGCTCCGGGCGAACGAGGCGGTGGGCATCCTGCCCGACCAAAATGCGGGCGATGTGTTCGTGGAGTTTTTCGGGCAGAAGGCGGGCTGTGTGGCGGGACCCGCTATCTTTCACTTGCGCACAGGGGCACCGATTGTGCCCCTCTTTAATGTGCGCCTGCCGGGCGACTATCACCGCATCGAAATCTTGCCCCCGATGCATTTCGAGCCATCGGGCGATTTGCAGGCGGACGCGCAGCGCATCATGCAGGCGTGGCACGATCTCTTGGAGAGCTATGTGCGTCGTTATCCTGACCAGTGGCTGTGGCTGCATGACCGCTGGAAATCGGGACGCAAGTTAGCGAATCGCGAGGACTTGACAATACCCCCCATCGACAGGGTATATTAAAGGGCGAAGGTGCGGGCGTGGTGGAATTGGTAGACACGCTAGATTCAGGTTCTAGTGGGCTAACGCCCGTGGGGGTTCGAGTCCCTCCGCCCGCACCATCTCATGGCGGCGTAGCTCAGTTGGTGAGAGCGACCGGCTCATACCCGGTAGGTCGGCGGTTCGAATCCGCCCGCCGCTACCAGCCCTCATCTGCATTCATTTCCGCTCGCCACACCCCCCATGCCCACGCCACAAACAGTCGCATCCGGTGGGTCGGAACGCCTCCTATACGCCTTGCCTGTGGTCAGACTCTCCATTGGAACTCGCGGGAGCAACCGATTCGCGCACGACCAGTTCCAGCGGAAGACGCTCCTGCAGCGGTTCGGGCGACTGCCCACGAATAAGCTGCAACATTTTCTGCACTGCGCGTGCGCCCATCTCGTCTAACGGCTGACGGAAAGTGGTCAGCGGTGGCACGGTGAGGGCAGCGGAGGGCGGGTCATCAAAGCCCAGCACCGACAATCGCTGCGGCACGGCACAGCCAACCCCATAAGCGGTTTGCAACGCCGCCAGCGCCAGATAGTAGCCCCCAGCGAACACAGCGGTTGGTCCGCTCGGCAAGCGGATCAGGGTACTCAATCCATCGCGCACGGCGTCGTCGAACTCGTCAGCATAGGGTGTGATAAAGGTCCAAATCTGCTCGGAGGGGATGCCCGCCTGCTGCAAGGCGTCCCGAAAGCCGCGCCAGCGATCGCGCGAATTAAAAGTCTCCAGCGCGGCAAACAGCCCCACGAAGCGGCGATGCCCCTGCTCCAGCAGGAAACGCACCCCCTCATGGGCAGCCCGATAGTTATCGCTATCTACATAGGGTAATGCCCAGCCCTCGGCGCTGGCACCCACCACGACCACGGGCACACCCCGCGCATAAAGCTGCTCCAGCAACGGGATATGCTCGGCTGCGGGTGCAATCGCCAACACGCCTACTATCTCTGCCGAGCGCAACTCCCGTTCCACCACATCAAAACAGTAGTCCAGCCAGAGGGTGCGAATGCTTTGCGCCGCCAGTTCGGCATGGATGCGACGATGGAGGGCACCAAAATAGAAATCGGCACTCTGGCGCGTGGCAACCCCTGTGCCCAGCACCAGCAGCGTGACTGCGCTCTGCAACAGATGGGGCGGCAGCTCCTGCACCACCACCGTTCCCACACGACGCTTACGAATGAGCACGCCCTCACGCGCCAGCCACTGAAGCGCGCGACTGACCGTCAGCGGGCTGACCTGCAGCTGCGCTGCCAACTCACGCTCCGGTGGCAGCACATCGCCGGGACGCCAGCGACCGCACACAATCTGACGCTCCACCCACTGCTTCACCTGCACATAACGCGGCAACTCATCCTGCATGCGGATAATCATCATGCCCTCTCCACTATGCCTGCCAAAAAACCTTGCTGCAAAGTTATTATACTCACTGCTCAACTCCGCCAGAGGGATATGCCCTATGGAAGACGCCCAACCCGCCCGATTTCGCCCTGAATCGCTCCAAAATCGCTCGATTGCCCTCCGAATCGCCCCCAAAATCGCCCGATTCGGCGTCCTCCGTTGTCCGGTTTTCGCCCCTTTTTGAGTCATTAAAGAATGGATGAACCTCCCCTGACTGGACAGACCACGCCGAGAAAGGAGGTCATCCGCCAAATCTATACTGGAGGTGTAGCGATATGAGGAAGCTCAAGCTCTTAGGCATTGCGCTGTACCTGGCGGCGTTCGCCGCTCAAGCGTTGGCGTCCGGCTGGACCGTTGATGTGTCCATCAGTAAGGGGCAGCTGTTCCCAGGAGCTGTCCAGGTGAATGTGCCCTTCACCATCAACGCGAATTTCTTTCCAAGCGCACCCGCTACCGTGACGGTGAATACGCTGCCGCAAATTACTTTCCTGACAGGTACCAGCAGCCCACCCATTACGGTAGGCGATGGCACCAACTTCTCGAACGGCACCTTCACCGGTCAATACACCATCACCACGAGTAAGACGCCCCTTACAGGGTTTAACTTCGTCGTGGCTGGCTTCGTGCAGGACTTCGGTCAAATCTTCTGGACGAAGAAGGTGGTCGATCTGAACACGAGCCAGGTTCTCTTTCAGCAGTCGTGGGTGTTCAGCGGAGATGGCTATCCGGGCGGAACAGACGGTGTTTTCACCGTGTCCGGCTTCTTCCCGCTGAGCGCTCCGTCTGACAACATCTTGGTGATCGAGACCTTCTTCCTGCACATTGACGGTGCTGCTTATCCCGGTCCCTCGACCGCTTCGCTGTTGCTGGTGGAGCAGGACTGGGTGCCGGAGCCTGCCAGCCTGCTGGCGCTGGGCGTCGGCTTGGGCGGTCTGATGCTGCGGCGCCGCAAGAAATAGTGGCTTGCCATACGGGGTAGGGCATGGTGTGACCATGCTCCTGATATTCCTTGCTGTTGGGCGATGCTGCCGAGCCATGAATTGGGGGGCGCAGGGTGCGTCCCCCTCGCTTTTATTCAGGCTCTTCGGCGGTGGTTGGCTCGCGCGCAAGCAGCAGCACGACCCCATAAAATGCCAGCACCAACCAAATGGGCACCGACTCGGTGCGGATAGCGGGCACCCAATCCGCACCAAAGAGAAGCGCCACCCCCTTCAGCCACGCGCATGTCCACTCGGTGGGCAGCACACCCACACCTTGCGAGAGCCAGAAGAAGCCCCCTAATGCTAACGCCAAGTAAGCGGCGGGTGCTGCCACCAAGTTCGCTATAGGCGACAGCAGCGAGAGATAGCCGAAGTGATAGAGTTGGAGCAGCCCGATGCCCACTTGGGCACAGAGGGAAAGCGCAAGCGGCGGCAGCACCACCTTCTCTCCCCATCGCCGCCCCCTATGAGAGCGCACAAAAAGCCACAAGCCCTGCTTCAACCCCCGCTCCACGCGCCTGTAAAACAGCAGGATGAACAGTACCGCGCAGAAGGAGTATTGGAAGCCCACTTCGAACAGCGCATAGGGCGCGTACAGCAGCCAAATCGCCGCAGCCCAGCCCAGCGCACTCAATCCATCCGCCTCGCGACGCAGCAGAGGCGCCATCAGATAAAGGCTTGCCATCGTGGCAGCACGCGTGATAGGCGGACGCATGCCCGCTACCAGCGCATAGCCCCACGCACCCGCCATCAAGATGGCCACGCGCACCCGAAAGGGGATGAGCAGCCAGAGGAGCAGTCCCTCCAGCATTTGCAGCACCATCGCCACATGGAGCCCAGAAGTAGCGAGCAGATGCCCGATGCCGCTGCGCATAAAAGCCTCTCGCAAGGGGCGCGGGAAATCGCCCGTTGCCCCCACCATCACCCCTTCCATGAGGGCTGCATCCTCTTGGGAGAGGCGCGCGTAGAGCAGGCGATGCAGCGAACGCCGTAAGCCCATCAACCACCGCTGCCAGCTGCCCGCTTGCGAACGCTGCAACCGAAACTGCGAATCGTGATAGATGGTCGCAATGTAGTAGACACGCCGGCGTTGCAGGTAGCGTGCCCAGTCAAAGGGGATGCCAGGTGGGTTGCGCGGTGCTCGCCACGAGGCTCGCACCACAAATTCATCTCCGTAATCGGGTGGGGCGGCAACCGAGGCGCGGAAATAGAGCAAGGCATACCCGCGTGATTCATGTTCGCCCACAAAGGCGCACAGGAGACGGTTACCCGTGCGCACCGGCTCCAAAGCGCCAATCGCTTGCAATCGCACCTGGGCGGGCAACCGGGCAGGGTTCAGTGGCTCCACCTGGCTCCAGAGGGCATATCGCCAGCCGCCCAGCAGCGCCGCCAATATCATCAGTGTCCAGCGCGGGGAGGTTAAGAGGAGCAAAAGGGCTGCGAGCAGGGTGACGCTGGGTTGCCAAGGCAGTCCGTTTTGAATCCATTCCATCCAGGCGATGCCGCCCGCCACGCCAAGCGCCACCTGCATCGCCGGGCGTGAACGCACGGTTGGCGCTATCGGCTTCGCCTGCGCTGCTCTTGGCGACAGAGACCACAGAGCCGAGAGGATTCGGCGTGCCACTCTCCGCATCGCTCACATTGCCGCCAGCCGGAAGCCATCCGCCATTTCTGATAGCGTAGGGAGGCTTCACGCGCCCGATAAATCGCCTCGCGCAAGGTTGGCTCCTCAACGCCCGCCACATGGCGCTGCAACGCCGCGCGCTCCTCGGGGCTGAGTTCAATCTGGGCAGGCGAGCTACCAGAAGGGTCTGCCCCTCTCTGACGCCCAGCAGCAGGCTCATGTTGTCCCAGCGAAGCCCGTATGAGGAAGCGAATCTCGTGGAAACAGTCGTCGCCTGCTTCCTGATTGAGGCGCTCCAACAGGGTCGCCTTCTGAAAGTTCAGCTCTTGTGCCCACGCGTTGCTTTTGACAGCTACCCAGAGCGTGCCTCCCTCAAAACGCAGCGGGCGTGCCACGCGTGCGATGGCTTCCCCCACGAGGGTGTCCCACGCTTGCAAGGCAAGGCGAGCGCGTATCGCCCGCTCCAGCCCCAACTGGCGTAGCACATCCCACAGCCATCGCCCAATCGGCTCAACCACTGCGTATCTGACCCCCTTCTATATGATAGACAACGGCTTCCTGCATGGGCACATCGCCCAACATGCTGAGGTCGGTGCAAGTGAGAAAGGTCTGCGTGCGCGGCTGCAAAAATCGCACCAGTCGCATGCGCCTTTCGGGGTCTAAATCGGAGAACACATCGTCCAGCAGCACGACAGGGCTTTCCCCGGTACGCTTTTTTAGCAGCGGGATCTGTGCCAGGCGCAAGCTCAGGGCACAGGTCCGCTGTTGACCTTGCGAGGCAAACAGGCGCGCATCGTAGCCGTCGATGCTGATCCTGAAATCGTCGCGATGCGGTCCTACGAGCGTCATCCCGCGCCGAATCTCCTCCGTTTGAACCTCTCGCAGTGCCGCTTGGAGCGCGTTGGCCCACTCTTCCTCCTTATAAGGGAGCGCCGCCTCCATATCAACCAGTGGGCTTCGGTTTTTTTGTGGTAAGCCCGGTTCATAACGGAGTTGAAACACCTCGCTGCCCCCCGTGAGCATGGCATGCACCTCACGAGCGAACAGCTGGAGCTGCTCAAGGAAGTGGCGACGCTCGCTCAAGAGGCGTGCCCCATATTTCACCAGCTGCATATCCCATTCGGGCAGACTTTCCAGCGAGGCATGCCCCTCCAAATGGGCGTGCAGGAGGGTATTGCGCTGCTCCAGACAGCGACGATACTGCACCAGCGAATAGAGATAGCGGGGGCTTAGCAGGCTCAGCTCATTGTCCAGAAAGCGGCGGCGTTCCGCCGGCTCACCCCGAATGAGAAGTAAATCTTGTGCGGTAAAGCAGACCACTTTCAGGCGCCCGATGAGGTCGCTTTGCCGCGAGACGGGCTGCTCGTTCAGCCAAACGGAGCGTTTGCCTTCGGTTGGAATGCGAATGAGAAGCTCCTCTTCGATACCGTGGTGCAGGAAACGCACCTTGATAGAGGCTTCCTGCTCGCCCCAGCGAATCAGCTCGCTTTCCCGCACAGGACGCAGTGGGCGGAAGGTGCTGGCTATGTAGAGGGCTTCCAGCAGGTTGGTTTTGCCTTGGGCGTTGGCTCCGACCAACACATTTAGCCCGGCACCTGGCTCGATCTGCGCTTGCGCATAGTTCCGAAAGTTCACTAATCGCAGCTGTCTGACCTGCATGCCCTGCTTATGGCAGGTTCGCCTGCGCTGACTGTTCTCCTGCCTCTCCATCACGCTATCCCTGAAGTTTGCTTCATTCCCATCCACTTTTGCCCCCGCAGGCGGGATGAGCCTGTGTTGCAGTGAGCGGGTATACTTTATCGGTTTTCAGAGGAGGTAAAGACGATGGCAGAGTTGTTGGCGGCGCAGTTGGTACGCGATATACCGAACTTCCCAGAGCCGGGCATCATCTTTAAAGACATCACGCCCGTGCTGAAGCATCCGCAAGCGCTGCGCGAAGTGATCGATCGGATGACGGAGCATGCCCGCTCGCTGAAACCCGATGTGATTGCGGGAATCGAGTCGCGTGGCTTCGTGTTCGGACTGCCGATAGCGGTCAATTTGGGGTTGGGCTTCGTGCCCATCCGCAAGTTGGGCAAACTGCCCGGCGACAAGATTGCCGAGGAGTACGCGCTGGAATATGGCACGAACACCGTTGAGATTCACACCGACGCCATCGAGCCGGGTCAACGCGTGGTGGTGGTGGACGACCTGCTGGCGACGGGAGGCACCGCAGCCGCTTCTGCCCGCCTGATTGAGCGGCTCAAGGGCACCGTGGCAGGCTTCGTGTTCCTGATCGAACTCACCTTCCTCGGCGGGCGCAAAAACCTGCGCGGCTACGAGGTCTACACCCTGATTCAGTATTAGCCATGACCGTTCGGGAGCGACTGGAGCAGTTGGAGCGCGAAATTTTGGCACCCTATGCAACGCGTAGTGCCGAGTCGCGTGGGCGACCACGCCCGGAGCCACCTGACCCGGTGCGCACCGCGTTTCAGCGTGACCGCGACCGCATCATCCACTGCAAGGCGTTCCGTCGTCTCAAGCACAAAACGCAGGTGTTTTTAGACCCAGAAGAGGATCACTATCGCACCCGGCTGACCCACACGCTCGAAGTCGCCCAAATCGCCCGCACCATCAGTCGCGCCCTGCGCCTGAATGAGGACCTGACCGAAGCGATTGCCCTCGCCCACGACCTGGGACATCCCCCCTTTGGACACACCGGCGAGGAAGCCCTCGACGAGACCCTTCAACGCTATCTGCCCGGCAGGCGGTTCCGCCACTATGAGCAGAGCCTACGCGTGGTCGATGTGCTGGAAAAAGAGGGGCAGGGCTTGAACCTGACCCATGAGGTGCGCGAAGGCATCGCCGGGCACTCCAAGGGGCGCGCCGACCTCAGCGAAGCCGAAAGCGACAAGACCACTACCCTCGAAGCAACCGTCGTGCGCATCGCCGACCGAATCGCCTACCTCAACCACGACCTGGACGACGGCATCCGCGCCGGGCTACTCACCCCCCACGATCTGCCACGCGACCTCATCGACTTTCTGGGGCAGACCCACAGCCAGCGTATCGCCCGCATGGTGATGGATGTGGTGGAACAAAGCGAGGGTAAGCCTATCGTGCAGCTCAGCCCACCAATGCTGGAAGCGATGAACCGCATGAAGGAGTTCATGTTCGAACGGCTCTATCATCATCCGCGCGTGCTGGCGGAACGCGAGAAGATGCGCGTCATCATCAGCCAGCTGTTCGACTACTATATGGAACATCCCGACATGCTACCGGAAAACTTTCGCCCAGCGGAGCCGCGCTACGAAGCGCAGGTGCAATCGGTGTGCGACTATATCGCGGGTATGACCGACCGCTACGCCATCCAACGCTACATTCAGCTCTTCCTCCCACGCAACTGGGGTGGGTAAAGGCTTTTCATGGGGCATGACGGCAATTAGAGGCTTTCGTCGTCCAAGGGAGGCTCCTCCTTGGCGCCCTCCACAAAGCCTTTGGTAGAGGGGATCGCGCTCTGACGCGGGTGATAGCGTGTTGCCATCTCCAACGCTTTGGCGAACGCTTTGAAAATCGCTTCGATGGCGTGATGGTCGTTGGTGGCGTGCAGCAGGCGAATGTGGAGCGTGACACCCGCATGGTTGGCGAAGGCGCGGAAAAATTCGGCGGTCAGCTCCGTGGGGAAATGACCCACCGTCTCACGCTGGAAGCTCGCCTCGAACTGCAGCAAGGGGCGCCCGCTGAAATCGAGGGCGACCATCGCCAACGCTTCGTCCATCGGCACAATCGCCCAGCCGAAGCGGTAGATGCCCCGCATATCGCCCAGCGCCTGCTGCACCGCCTTCCCCAAGCAGATGCCCACATCTTCCACTACATGATGCTCGTCCACATGGAGGTCGCCTGCCGCATCGACAACCAAATCGAGCGGTGCATGCCGCGCCACCTGCGCCAGCATATGGTCAAAGAAGCCGATGCCTGTGTTGATGCGAGCGTTGCCCGCGCCGTCCAGATCGACGGAGGTGTAGACGCGCGTCTCGTTGCTTTCACGCTCGTACATGCCAAACCGTGAACCCGTCGGTTTCATCACGATATCTCCCCTATTGGTACGATTGCTCTCACTTTCTATGATACCCATTTGCCCACACAACCGTTTGAGGTACAATCTTACCGCCATGCGAGTGCGTATTAACGGCAAGGAACGCGAACTGCCGGAGGCGACCACCCTGCTCCAACTGCTACAGGTTCAGTAGGGAACTTATGAGGCTTGAATTCCTTCCCACCCGATCAAGGCTCCTGTGGAATTAACCAGTTTTCAAAAAGTATCCCGGGTACCTCCGCGAAGTGTCGGACATCGGATGTTAGAATGACAAGATTGTGGGCGATTGCGATGGCAGCAATCTGGGCATCTACAACAGGAATTGGGCGTCCGCGTCGCCTTAATACTGTCCATAATCGACCGAACTCAACGGCGGCATTCAAGTCAAAATCCAAAATTGGGAATTGTCGAAGCAGAACCTCCAATCGTGCCATGTTATGCTCGACACGCGTACTGTTAAATACCATATGCCATAACTCTCCTACAGATGGCGTGCATAGATTGAACTCGGCATCGGACACATTACTCATCCGAGCGCGGAGTGTATCGTTTTGCGACCAGAACGCGCTGACATGATTGGTATCCAGCAGATAACGATTCATGAGTGCTTATCTTCTATCGGGAGCATGTTCTGTTCTCGGCTGGACTCAACTTCTTGGAGCAGGCGCTGAACCTCCTCCTTTTCCTCTGGCGTGCCTTCCCATAGGTCAAAGCATGCCAGGGCAGCCTCCTTGCTGCCCGGAGGCGCCTTGGGCATTCTGGCACTTAACCTCCTAACCTCCTCCGCTAACCACTCGCGATCGAAGCTTGGCATAGGGTTCACCCCCATATTCATGATACCCCGTATGGGTATAATTTTTACCGCCATGCGAGTGCGTATTAACGGCAAGGAGCGCGAACTGCCGGAGGCGACCACCCTGCTCCAACTGCTGCAGGAACGCGGGCTGGACCCCCGCATGGTGGTGGTAGAACACAATTACGAAATTGTCCCGCGTGAACGCTATGATGAAATTGTGCTGCGCGAGGGCGATAACCTGGAGATTGTGCAGATGGTGGCGGGAGGTTGAGCCATGACGGTATTGGTGGTGGGGGCAGGCGTGATTGGGTCATCGGTTGCTTGGGAGTTGCGTCGCCGTGGCGTCTCTGTGGTGCTGTTGGAGAGCGTTTCGGAAGGCGGGCAGACCTCGGTCGCTTCCGCTGGGATGGTGAACCCTTTCAGCTTGACCCCTGCGGAGACGCCTGCTCTCCCCTTTATGCTCCACAGCCTTCGGCTCTACCCCGAATGGGCGCACCAACTCCGCGAGGAGGTCGGCATCGATATCGAATGGTGCCGCTGCGGCAGCCTGCGGGTCGCCCTGCACGAGTCGGATGCCCAAACCCTGCGCACCACTTATGAATGGGTTCTCCGCTACGAGCCAGAAGCCAGATGGCTCAGTGCCCGTGAGGCGCGGGAACTGGAGCCTGCCCTTACAGAAGAGTGCAGCCTCGCGCTCTGGCTTCCGAACGAGGGCTGGGTGCATACCGCACGCCTCATGCGGGCGTTGCACGCAGCCGTGATGCAGACGGGCGTGGAGTTCTATCGAGGACAGCCCGTGGTGGGATTCCTGCAGGAGCGGGGACGGGTCGTGGGGGTGCGCACAGCCGGTGGCACCCTGCGTGGAGACGCCGTGGTGGTCTCGGCAGGCGCATGGACGGGCACACTGCTCCACACGCTCGGGCTGCATGTGCCTATCGAACCGGTGCGCGGGCAAATTCTGGTGCTGACCGACTTGCCACGCCCCGTGCGCCATATCGTGACCTCGCTTATTGGCTATCTGGTGCCCCGCGCGAACGGCACTGCCTTACTGGGTGCAACCCGCGAACATGCGGGCTTTGACCTGCGGACAACCGCGGAAGGGATGCATCATTTGCTGCAGACGCTTCTGCGCCTCTTTCCCCCGCTGATGGGAGCGACCATCGTCGGGCTTGCGGTCGGCTTGCGCCCCGGTACACCCGATGCGAACCCTTTGATTGGCAGCATAGCAGGCTTTGAGGGGCTTTATCTGGCGAGCGGGCATGCCTATCACGGCATCCTGCTGGCGCCCGCGACGGCGCAAGCAGTGGCTGATCTGGTGCTGAACGGCACAACCGAGCTGCCCATCGCCCCCTTCGACCCCGCACGATTCCTGCACCCGCCTATCCCCACACTGACCACCGGAGTTTGAACCGCACCTTTTGCCACGATTTTTCTCGTCTGCCCCACCGCAACAGGAAGAATCACCACGCAAGCGAAAAGAGTGTCTGCTATGAAGCGTGTAAGTTATCACCAAGAGAATCAGGCGGGGTTCACGCCCCGCGTGAAGGAGCGCTACCTGATTATTCACGCCGACGATCTCGGCATGTGCCATGCGAAGAATCGGGGCACCATCCGTGCGATGGAAGCGGGTGTGGTCAGCAGCGCAAGCATGATGGTACCCTGTCCGTGGTTTCCTGCCGCTGCCGATTGGGTACGCAAGAACCCGAACGCCGATGTGGGATTGCACCTGACCCTCACCAGTGAGTGGCAGTTCTATCGCTGGCGCCCCGTTGCTCCTCCCGATAAGGTCAAAGGGCTTATCGATAAGGAGGGGTTTCTCTGGCGTTCGGTCGAGGAGGTGGTGCGCCATGCCAGCCCGCAGGAGGTGGAGATCGAGATTCGCGCCCAGATCGAGCGCGCCTTGCAATTCGGCGTGCGCCCCACCCATCTCGATTCGCACATGGGCACGCTCTATGCTCATCCCCCCTTTTTCGAAACCTTCCTGAAGGTCGCGATGGACTACAAAATCACGCCGATGGTGTTCAGCCCCACGCCAGAAATCTTAGCGATGGCGAAGGCGCGCGGGCTGGATTACCTGCCCATCTACAAACGCCTGCAGCAACTGGGCATTCCCACCATCGATTACCTGAACCCTCAGTATGAGCTGGGCGAGCCGTTGGAAGCACATCGCAAGCGGCTGCATCAATTCATCCGCTCGCTCAAGCCGGGCGTCACGGAGCTGATTGTCCATCTGGGTGAGGATCATCCCGAAGGGCACGCCATTACAAGCGGTTGGCAATATCGCGTGGATGAGCTGCGCATCTTGATGGAACCCGATTTTAAAGCCCTGCTCCAACAAGAAGAAATTCGCCTGACCACCTATCGCGAACTGCCAACGATTCAAGGGGTATAATAGGGGGCGCATTCCGAGCAACAGGAGGAGAACAAGGGCACATGCAAAAACATTTTATTTATCTGGGCATTATTGTTGTGCTGGCAGGACTATCTATCTGGGGCATCATGCGGCTACCTACCCGTCAGGGGCTTGATGTGAAGGGTGGTATCCGCATGACCCTGCGCGCCGAGGTGGAAAAACTGCCCCCACAGGAGCAAGCGCAGTGGAACGCAACCCGCCTGAACCTCGTCGCCGATATCCTGCAAAAGCGCATCGACACCTTGGGCGTGGTGGAGCCGGGCGTCTTCAAGAAGGGCGACCGCGAAATCGTCATCGAGTTGCCGGGCTATACGAACGAGCAGGAGGCGCGCGAGCTGCTCTCCATCACCGCACGGCTGGAGTTCCGTTACCTCAAAGATGTGCGCTCCGAGAAGAACCCGAACGCCCGCTATGAATTAGTGTTCGAGAAAGATGAGCGAGGCGAAGAGGTCGTGCGCTTCCGCGACCTGGGCGACCCCAAAGAGCCGGGACGCCTTATCAAGGAGGGCACACCCGAGTATCTCCAGATTATCCAAAGCTCACCGCTGATTATATCGGGGGATGACTTACGCGACGCCGAGGTGGTCAGCCAGACCTTCAGCCCCGAAGTGGCGCTCTACCTCAAGCCCGATGCAGTCGAAAAATTCGCCCGCGCCTCATCCCTGTATTTGAAGGAACATATCGCGATTGTGCTGGATAACCGCATCATCTCGGCGCCGATAGTGGAGGGTGCGAATCTGCGCGAACCCGTGATTCGCGGCAATTTCACCTTGAAGGAAGCCACACGCCTGCGCGACCTGCTGCGTGCTGGGGCACTGCCGGTGAGCCTAAGCGTGGAGACGGTGAACCGCATCGAGCCGATTCTCGGCGCCCGCGCATGGGAACGCATCCTCCAGGCAGGCTTGGTAGGCACCATCTTGGTCGCACTCTTCATGATAGCCTATTACCTGCTGCCGGGTACGCTGGCTGTGATCGCGCTGGGACTTTATATTCTCTTTTCTATTGTGGTCTTCAAAGCAGTGGGCGTGACCTTCTCGCTGCCTGCTATCGCCGGCTTTATCCTCTCGATCGGCATGGCGGTCGACGCCAATATTTTGATTTTTGAGCGGATGAAGGAGGAGCTGCGACTGGGCAAGACGCTGCTGGCAGCCATCGACGCGGGCTTCAAGCGTGCCTTCCCCGCCATCTTCGACTCGAACCTCAGCACCATCATCACCTGCATCATCCTGTATAACTACGGCACCGGTCCCGTGCAAGGTTTCGCCACTACGCTGATGATGGGTGTGATTATTAGCTTCTTCACCGCCATCACCTGCACGCGCACGCTGCTTTACACGCTGGTCGGGCTGGGCGTTCACCCTGATGTGAAGCTGTTTGGGCTGTACCGTCAGATTGGCGTGACGATTGGTGAGGGATTGGAGCGTGTGAGCGACCGCTTCGATTTTGTGGGGCGTCGCCGACTTTTCTATGCCTTGAGCGGCACGCTGATTGCAATCGGGCTGGTCTTCTGGCTGGGTCTGGGTGGACTGAAACCGGGCATCGACTTCGCGGGTGGCAGCGAGCTGGTGGTTGAGTCGCCCCAGCCGATTCGAGCAAGCCTGAACGAAGTGGTGGAACTGCTCCGCAAGGCAGGTTTTGAGAAGGTAGGTGCGCAGTTTGCCGAAGGCAATCGCCAACTGATTGTGCATGTGGCGGAGGCGAGCGATAAGGACAAGCCGCGCCTGCTGAACGCGCTGCAGCCGCTGGGCGCGCTGAAAGAGGTGAGCTTCGCCAGCATCAGTCCCCGCATTCGCGCCGAGATTGTGCAGCGCGCCTATATCGCGGTCTTCCTGTCGCTGATTGCTATCCTCCTTTATATCGCTATTCGCTTCTCTATCGAGGGCGGCTGGAGCGGATTCAAGTTCGGTGTTGCGGCGATACTCGCCCTTGCGCACGATGTGCTGATTGTGGTCGGCTCTTCGGCTCTCTTGGGCTACCTGCTCGGCTGGGAGGTCAACTCGCTCTTCCTGACCGCGCTGCTGACCCTCATCGGCTTCTCGGTGCATGACACGATTGTGGTCTATGACCGCATTCGTGAGAACCTGCGCTATCGGGTCAAAGGCGAGACGCTGGCGACCATCGTGAACCGCAGCTTGAACCAGACGCTGGCACGCTCCATCAACACGAGCCTGACACTGGTGCTGGTGCTGATTGCCTTGATGATTTGGGGCGCGGTAACGCATGACCTGCGCCACTTCTATGTGGCGATGACCATCGGCGCCGTGGTGGGCACCTACTCCTCCATCTATATCGCCAGCCAGCTGATAGTGGACTGGGAGGCGTTCCGCACACGCACGCAGGAGCGTCAGCAGAGTGCGTTGCGCGCAACCGCCACGGCACCACGACCTGTATCGCCACCGAGAGCCGCAGACGAGCAGCCGGTGGCAACGGGCACGACCACCCCATCGCCCAAGCCGAAGAAGCCGCAGCGCGCAAACAAACCGAAACGCAAACGCCGCTATTAGTTTTATGAGTCGCGTGGTGCGCATTCATGCCGATTCGGAGCCGCATCTGAAACGGCGGGCGTTGCTCGCCGTCTTTTTGACCATCTGCGTCAGCCTCGTGGGGTTTGGGATTGTCATCCCCTTGCTGCCCTTTTACGCCAAGCGGTTCCATGCTTCCGAGTGGCAGATTGGGCTGTTGTTCGCCTCGTTCTCGCTGGCGCAGATGGTGGCGGCACCCGTTCTGGGCGACTGGTCAGACCGCTGGGGACGGCGTCCCGTGCTGATTCTGAGCCTGTTAGGTTCCGCTGTGAGTTTTGTGATGCTCGCGCTGGCGGGGAATCTCTTCTGGTTGTTTGCCTCGCGTGTGGTGGACGGCTTTACGGGCGGCAACATCACCACCGCTCGCGCCTATATCGCCGACATCAGCGATGCTCGGGAGCGTGCCCGCAACTATGGTCTAATCGGAGCCGCGTTCGGACTGGGGTTTATCCTGGGACCCGCCTTAGGTGGTGGGCTGGCGCGTTTCGGGCTGGAGGTGCCTGCTTGGGTGGCGGCGTGCCTCTCCTTGCTTGCCGCCGCGTTGGGCTGGCGATGGCTGCCCGAAACCGTTCACACCACCTCGGCACGCGGCATCTGGGGTAGCCCGCAGTCCTCCACACGCCCCTCGCCGTGGCGCGAGATGCCCTCCCTGCTGCAACGCCCTGTGCTGGGACGGCTACTCTGGCTCGATCTCATGCTCTGGAGTGCCTTCTCGGTCTATCAAACGACCTTCCCGCTTTTTACCCACACCCGCTTCGGGCTGGGACCAGTGGAGAACGGCTATGTGCTGGCGATGATTGGCGTGATTGGGGCGTTGATGCAAGCGGTGGGAATTCGCCATGTGGTGCATTGGCTCCATGAGCGTTCCGCGCTTCTTGCGGGGCTGGGGCTGAACATTGTGGGGCTGATGGGCGCGGCATTTGTGTCTTCTTTCCCGTTCTTTCTGGTGGCGGTGAGCCTTGCTGCGATAGGGGGTTCCATCGCGCTGCCCTGCTTCACCAGCCTGCTGAGCCAAGCGGCGGGCGCCGACGAGCAGGGGCGCATTCAGGGCGTGGGCGGCTCGCTCGAAAGCCTTGCTCGCATCATCGGACCCATCTGGGGAAATGGCTTGCTCCACTATGGGGATACGCTGCCCTACGCCAGCGCAGCCCTCGTGCTGATACTGGCGTATCTCGTCGCACTCGGCATCCCCAAAACACGGTATAATTAGACCCTGATAGGTTCCCCCTCTGTGCGCTTTACATGCTCCAGCACGCTCTCCAGCACCTGATCGGAGGTGATGCCGTCTGCTTCCGCCTCGAAGTTGAGCAGGATGCGATGGCGCAGGGCGGGCTTGAGCGCGCGCTGAATATCCTCACGCGACACATTATAACGCCCATCCAACAGCCCATACACCTTCGCTGCCAGAATGAGCGACTGCGCCCCGCGTGGGCTGGAGCCATAGCGCACATAGCGGTTCACCTCAGCGGGCGCGTAGGGTGAACCCGGATGGGTCGCCACCACGATTTTGAGGGCGAAGTCCTGCACCGGCTGCGCAATCGGCACCTCGCGCACCACCTGCTGCATGCGCAGCAGCGTCGCTTTATCCGCCACCGCGCTCGCCTGCGGCACGGCAGCGCCTGTGGTGCGGTTCACGATCTCCCGCAACTCCTCCAGCGTCGGATAGCCCACCAGAATCTTGAAGAAGAATCGGTCTAACTGCGCCTCAGGCAAGGGATAGGTGCCCTCCTGCTCAATCGGGTTCTGCGTCGCCAGCACCCAGAAGGGCGGCTCAATCGGGTAGCGCTTGCCTGCCACCGTCACCGCCTGCTCCTGCATCGCCTCCAGCAGCGCCGATTGCGTCTTGGGCGTGGCGCGGTTAATCTCGTCCGCCAGCAGGATATTGGTGAACACCGGTCCGGGGCGGAACACGAAGGTGCGTGCGCCGCTCTCGCTCTCCGCCAGGATGTTGGTGCCCGTCACATCGGCTGGCATGAGATCGGGCGTGAACTGGATGCGAGCGAACTGGAGATTGAGCGATTGGGCGAGCGTGCGCACCAGCAGTGTTTTGCCCAGTCCGGGCACGCCCTCCAGCAGCGCGTGCCCACCTGCAGCCACCGCCACCAGCACATTCTCCACCACCTCCTCCTGCCCCACAATCACCTTGGCGATTTCGGCACGCAGCGCCTCAAACTGCCCACGGAACCATTCCGCAACCTGCTTCCCATTCTCCATAGCCTGAATCTTACCCGCTTGGCACCGCTTTTCTCCGAGACAAACAGGAGGAAAAAACGATTCCGAACCCCCCTGACTCATGAGTCAAATTTTGGCGGTTCGGGGGGAGGTTCGGAATCACCCCTTGACTTTTGAGTTCGCAATCGAGTATAATAAGGGCGTAGGGTCACGAAGGACCGCCCCTGCGCAGGGGATTGAAACAACTATCTGCAGATACGCATGTCACCGATTTCATAAGTGTCACGAAGGACCGCCCCTGCGCAGGGGATTGAACCATGACACAATCGCACTAACGGGTATACTCCCGAAAGGTGGACACGATAGAGCGCAGGTTCTGGCGATATGTGGCGCGACAGTGGCAGCCCCTGCTGATTGCCCTGCTTTGCTCGGCGGGCGTGACCGCCATCACGGGCTTCACCGCCTACCTGCTGGAGCGTGTCATCCAGTCGATGGAGTTCAAAGACCCTGCCCAGCTGAATCGCATCTCGCTGGCGGTAGTGGGAGTGTTTGCGCTGAAATGGTTCTTCTCTTATGGGCAGGTCTATTATCTGGCGTTGGCAGCCCAACGCTTAACGGCGCGACTGCGTGAGGATGTGTTCGCCCATATGCAGCGGCTCCCGCTCAGCTTTTTCCAGTCGCGCCAAGTGGGGACGCTCCAATCGGTTTTAGCGAACGATGTGCCGATTTTGCAGAGTGCGGTGCTGCTGGTGCGCGATGTGCTGGATGCCCCGCTGCGGATTATTGCCTTCCTCGTTTACATCTTTTATCTGAACTGGCGGCTGGCGCTGCTGGCATGCCTGTTTCTGCCGGGAATTGCTCTGATTATCCAGCGGCTGGGGCGCCAGATTCACCGCATTACGCACCAGACGCAGGGTTCACTGGCGGACATCACCGCGCTGGTGCAGGAGGCGCTTTCGGGCGTGCGTGTGATTAAAAGCTTCGCGATGGAGGATCGCGCGATTGAGCGGTTTGCCCAGCGTAACCGGCAGGTGCTCCACCATTCGCTGAAGGGCGAGCGTCGGCGGGCACGCCTGCGTCCCACCGTGGAGTTCATCGGCGCCGTCAGCATCGCGCTGGTGCTTTGGTTCGGCGGGCATCAGGTCGCATCGGGACAGATGACCACGGGACAACTGATGAGTTTCCTTTTTCTGCTGCACCAGATTGCGCAGGCAGCGAACGGCATCGGCGCGCTGATGCTAACACGCAAGCAGGTGCGCGCAGCAGCGGAGCGCATCTTCCGCGAAGTGCTGGATGTGGAGCCAGAAGTCTACGACCCACCCGACGCTATCGAACTGCCGCGCTTGCAGGGACATATCGAGTTTCGCAATGTCTCGTTTTGGTATCCGTCCGAATTGCGGGCGGCAAGCCACTCAACGGACGGGGCACGAGGGGGCGAGCCGGCGTTGCGCAATGTCTCCTTCACGATTGCGCCGGGCGAGGTGGTCGCGCTGGTGGGGCATTCGGGGGCGGGCAAAAGCACCCTGGTCGATCTGCTGCTGCGCTTCTACACCCCCCAGCAGGGCAGCATCTCCATCGATGGCTATGCGCTGAACCGGGTGCGTTTAGAGAGCCTGCGCCAGCAGATAGGGGTCGTACCGCAGCAGACCGTGCTGTTCGTCGGCACGGTCGCCGAGAACATCGCCTATGGCAAGCCCGACGCCACGCCGGAGGAGATCGAAGCCGCGGCGCGTGCCGCCCACGCCCACGAATTTATCGAACGGCTGCCCGAAGGCTATCAGACGCTGATAGGCGATCGGGGTGTCCGCCTGTCGGGGGGCGAGAGCCAGCGCATCGCGATTGCGCGTGCCTTGCTGCGCGACCCGCGCATCTTGATTCTGGATGAAGCCACCGCCGCGCTGGACCCCCTCTCCGAGCGGATGATCCAGCGCGTGATTGAGGAGGGGCGTGGCAAGCGCACCACGCTGATTATCGCCCACCGCTGGAGTACGGTGCAATGCGCCGACCGCGTGCTGGTGCTGCATCGAGGCGAACTCATCGAGCAGGGCACGCATGCCGAGCTGCTTGCCCGAAACGGCTACTATGCGCGACTCTATCAAGCCGCCATGCTGGAGCCATCGCTCACCCATGGGGTATGAACCGCCTATAGTTAATGACGCGACGCCTCTCCCTGCGTGTGGGGCATGAGGGCAGGTATAATCTGCTTACTATGGAGTGGCGGGCAAAATGGATTTGGTCGCCGGGCGAGGCTGCCCCACGCAACTTCTATTGGTGCGTGCGTAAGGAGTTCGAGCTGCCGAAGCGGTTCGAGCGGGTGGAAGTTGCGCTCAGTGCCGATACGCGCTATGTGCTATGGTTCAACGGCATACTGGTCGGTCAGGGTCCCGTGCGAGCGTTCCACCGACATTGGCACTATGACCTCTACGATGTTACGGAGTGGGCGCAGCCGGGGTTGAATGCGGTTGCCGTACTGGTGCATCACTTCGGCATCGGCACTTTTCAGTACGATTTTGTGCGCGGCAAGGGGCGCGGCGGGCTGATTGCGCAGGTGGCATGCGATGGACGCATCGTGGCGGCAACAGACCAGAGCTGGCTGAATGTGCCGCATCCCGCCTTCGAGCGTCAAGCGGTGCGGATGTCGTGTCAGTTGGGGTTTGCGGAGCATTATGATGCGCGCCGCTCCATCGGCGATTGGACGCAACCGCGCTTTGATGATTATGAGTGGAACGAGGCGGTAGAGATTGGCGAAGCGGGTTGCGAGCCTTGGGGGGAGTTGCAACCGCGCCCCATCCCGTTTTTGACGCTGGAGCCGGTCTATCCACAGCGGGTGTTGCGGGCGCGTGTGGTGCGCCCACCTGCTGCCGCCTACGCCTTTGACCTGAAACCGACTTTGCGCCCCGATGACTTGACCGCCAATCCCAGCACCCTGGTCGGTCTCATCGCCACCGAGCTGCGCCTGAGTCAACCGACCACCATTCGCATCAGCAGCGTGCATCACGGTTTGCGAGCGAACGATGTGCGTCTTGATGGCAAGCCCCTGCCTGTGCAGGACGGTGTCGCTCATGCAGAACTGCCTGCGGGCAACCACTTGCTCTGCATCAATGTCAGCCGCTGGTATCATGACTGGTACTTCTATCCCGTGCTGGATTGGTCGCCTGGTGCCCAGGTGCAGTTAGTGAACCCGCTGCTGGAGCTGGCAGATTATCCTTGGATTATTCTGGGTCCGTTTGAGAGCGAGGCTCATCCCGACTTTCAGCGGGCGTTTGCCGTTGACAGTGTGGAGGCGTTGCGCCAATTGCCCCCGCATATGCGCCATTCGCTGGACCCGTTGCATGTGGCGCGAGCGAATGTGTTCGGGCTGACGACGCAGGCGACGCCGTTGCCTGAGCGCCCGCGTGTGGAGGTGGTGGAGGGCTGCCTGAATGCGGTGGATGATGAGACGATTCTCTACCCACCGCAAACGGGGGACTTGGAACTCTGGTTCGATTTCGGGCGCGAGGTGGTGGGCTATGTGGAGCTGGAACTCGAAGCGCCTGAGGGCACCCTCTTCGACTTCAACGGTTTCGAGTATCTCGATCCGGTGCAACCGGATCGGGTGCAGTGGACACACGGTTTGAACAACACCTTCCGCTATGTGGCGCGTGGGGGTTGGCAACGGTATCGGAGCATTGTGCGGCGTGGGTTCCGCTATGCCACGCTCACGGTGCGATTCCCGCAGGGCAGTACCGAGCCGGTGCGTTTACGACGGCTCTGCTGCTATCTGAACACCTATCCGTATGAGGCGCGGGGTGCGTTCGCCTGTTCTGATCCGTTGCTGAACATCCTCTACGAGATGTCGCGCTACACGGTGCGCCTCTGCAGTGAAGATACCTTCGTGGATTGCCCCGCCTATGAGCAGACCTTCTGGGTGGGTGATTCGCGCAACGAGGCGCTCTTCGCCTATGCCGCTTTCGGCGACTATCGGCTCGCACGCCGCTGCCTGCTTCTGGCAGCGCAATCGCTGGAGCAATCGCCGCTGGTGGAAAGCCAAGTGCCCAGCAGCTGGGAGAATATCCTCACGGCATGGTCACTGCTGTGGGCGATTGCCTGCTACGAGCATTATCTCTTCACGGGCGACCGCGAGTTCCTACAAGCCATCTATCCCGCCATCCGTCAGCAGAACGAGACGCTGCACACCCGCTATATCAATTCGCAGGGCTTGCTGGAGATTCAGGCGTGGAACATGCTCGACTGGGCACCGATGGACACGCCAGGGGAGGGTGTGGTGAGCCATCAGAACATGTGGCTGGTGAAGGTGTGGGAGGACACCGCGCAGCTGGCTGAATGGCTGGGGCAGGAGTCGGACGCGCTCACATGGCGACGCTGGGCAGCCGACCTGCGTGAAGCCATCAACCGCTATCTTTGGAACGAGCCACGAGGCGCCTACACCGACTGCCTGAAACCCGACGGCTCGCAGAGCCAAGTCTTCAGCCAGCAGACCCAGGTGGTCGCCTATCTGTGTGGCGTGGTGCCGGAGGCGCATCGTGCCCGCTTCGAGCAGTATCTGACTGAACCCCCAGAGGGCTTCGTGCGCATCGGCAGCCCCTTTATGATGGCGTTCGTGTTGGAGGCACTGATGCACGCTGGGAATCGCCTACCCATCCTCCACCTTATCCGTCGCTGGTGGGGGTTGATGGCGCGGATGGGCGCGACCACCTGCTGGGAGATGTTCCCCAGTCGCGAGCCGTCGAACCCGCTGCACGCTCATGAGGTGGGCTGGTTCACCCGCAGCCATTGCCATGCGTGGAGCGCGGCGCCTGTCTACTTCCTGCCCGTCGCGCTGCTGGGCATCCGACCGCTGCAACCCGGCTTCGCACGCTTCGCGATAGAGCCGTTTCTGGGCGATTTAGAATGGGCATACGGCGCGTTCCCCATCCCACAGGGCAAGGTGGAGTTCGCGATGGAGCGCAGAGACGACGCCATTCAACTGCGGCTCACCATCCCAGAGGGCGCCGTTGCGGTGCTGGACGGCAAAGAGTATCCAGCGGGGACACACAGCATCAGCCATAAGGGGTAAAGCTCCAGCAAAGCGCGAAACTCATCCAGAATGCCGAACAGCAGCCAGAAGGGGCTGACGAGCGCCAGCCCCATCAGGAGCATGCGGCGAAGCAGAAGGGGTTTTGCCCGCCAGCCCCATGCAGGTAGCCCAATCGCCACTGTGAGGATGAGCAGGAAACGCAGCTGCCGCCAACCCAAGTCGGTGAAAAGCGACAGCAGCAGCGGCAGATTCGCCTTGAGCAGCCAGAACTCCAGCATACTGCCCGCATTGTGTCGGTATCGCCAACCCAGCCACAGCCGCACGCCGAGATAGAACAGCCCCATCACCAGCACCGCAACGAGCCTCCTTTGTGAACCCTGCCCGCTTCTGTGAACCCCCTCCTTTAGGTTCCCCTCACTTGCGGCGGGAGCCTGTAGGAGAGGGGCGAAAATCAGGAGAAGAGCCGTCTCCTTGTGCCAAGTTGCGAGTGCAAAAATCAGCCCATAGAGGCTCCATTTCTGTTGCAACATCGCCCCAATCGCCAGCGAATAGAGCAGGAGGGTGGCGGGATCGTACACATGCACCCCATGGCGCCAGTTGAGCAGCGGATAGACTAAGCCCAATCCCAACACAGGCAGCCACAGCGCGCGTCGCATGGGCAGCCCAAAATAGGCGCACAGCAACATGCACCAGCAAAGTAGCGTTCCAAAGTAGCACGCCCAGACGCTTATCACCAGCAAGAGATGGGCATATGCCACCTGCGGATTGCGTCCCAGCAGCCATGCAGGCAGTGGCGGGGGCAAAGTTGCTATCGCCTTGACCACATCCTCCTGCCAAGCGGTCGGTGTCCAGCGCGTGAGCATCGCCAGCGTATCGGGCACAAGTCGCCGCGTCACAAAGGGGCGGTGTGCCGTGCCGTTCAGCATCGCTGCCAAGCAGGAGCGTGCATCACGGTCAAAACGCAACGCCGAAGTGAGCAGGGTCATCCCTCCACTCACCAGCAGATAGACCACCACAGCCACCCAACGGTTCGTTCGCATCTACCGCTTCTCGAAGAACATCACATATTCGTGCTTGAACACATAATAGTTGTCGCGGAGCGCGCGATAGCGCCATAAGTGCTGTTGACCACGCTTGCCGCGATTTTCCTGCATATCCTTCACACAGATGCTTTTAAGGCGGAAGCCATGTTTTCGCACGCGCTCCATCGCATAGAAGCCCAGTGGCACCCACTCTTTGCGCCGATACTGGTCGCCAATCACCAGCACGAGGAAGCGTTTTGGCTCCAGCAGCGGTGCGAAGTTCGCCACAACCTGCTCGAAACCGTCGCAGAATTGCTCGGTCGTGGGCAGGTTAGACAAATCGCGGGGATCGTCGCTGAATCGTATAATGTCGTGATAGGGTGGGTGGAGCATAAGCAGTTGGGCGTGGTCGAATCCCCATCGCCGAAGTTGCTCGGCAACGGCGCAGGCGGTTTCAGGCGCACGGCTATCCCCCACAAGAAGCTCCCACTTCACAGAAGTGGCGGGTTCCTGTTGGATGCGCTGGCGGGCTTGCTCGGCAACCGTGGGGTTCAGCTCCACGCCGATGCAGTGCCTTCCCAGTCGCTGGGCTTCTATCAGCGTGGTGCCCAACCCAGCGAATGGGTCGATGACCATCTCGCCTGCGCGGGTGAAGCGCAGCATCGCTTGGCGCGGAATCTGGGGCACGAAGTTGCCCCAGTATTGGGGGGTATGCGCACCACTGTTGTCCCGACGCCCTAACAGCCAAAGGCTATCGGTTAGAATCGCGTCATACTCTCGCCAGCGACTCAGGTCGATATCATTAATCGGCTTCGTCATGCCAGCAGAGATTATAGCGTATCGGCAAGTGAGCTGGCTTCGGAGGGAAGCCTTAACCTAAAATTTTGGCACCGGGCACCCGTTTGAATTTGCTCTCAAAAGCACGGTTCTGGTTAACCAGGATTATCACATAGGTGGGCAGTGGGTAGGTTACCTCCTCTGTCAGAGCGGTCAGTAATTTATCGATTTTCTTACTTGTCATAAAACCTTTGGGGCGGACACTAAGCACCAAAAGCGGCTCTTCCGGAAAGTAATGAAGCACCTTCCGTACCAGATAAGCGGTTTTAATTTGGCGATAGGTACGGAGTTGGTTGACCAGTGATTCCAACTGCTCCCGATTCAAACCGTGCGGTGCGAACTGATCGCGTACGGTCACTTCGGAACGCTCTTGCTCGGCTTTCTCCAGCAGTTGTTGGTACTCTATCGCACGATAACGATAGCGTAACGCCTCTTCCTTTTTGCCCTGTGCCATAAAGAAATCGTAAATATGCTCGCAAGCGTCTGGGGTAATGTGACGATCTCTTCGCATAGCCCTCTCAAGGTAATCTATCCCTGCGGGGTTGTCACCCTGTAGCAAGAGTATCCCCTTGAGATAGTTCGCCGAGGCGTGATCCGGATCATCAGCGAGCAGCTTGTCTAAATAAGGTATTGCTTCATCGACTTGTCCTAACTGGACCTTGAGTGCTGCCATATTGTAGATTTCCTCTTGGTTCAGTCCCCCCGTCTGAGCTTTGGTTTCGAGCCAATGCAGCTCTTCCCGAAGTGCGCCATAATGCTCGATAAGCGATTCTTTGACAGGTTTTGTGAAGATTTGATAGACTCCATCAGCTAATGTGGGCAGTGCGCTGCCTAAGAAAAACTCTGCAGCGCTTTCCTGGATGGGCGACGGAAGAGGTAGTGTAGTACCTTGAATGGTATCTTCCTTGAGATAACCCATTGCCCGCAGGCGTTCGGCAAGCGAGGGATGAGTGTCAAAGGTATCGGAAGGGCGTGCCAGCTCTCGCGAGAGGATTTCAGATACTTCTTCCGGTGATGGATGCGCCTTGAAGAGGGCGACCAGTTCAAGGAATGGATTCCTGTCTGAACCTTCTGGTGCTGGCTTAAAATAGCGTTGCCAAAACACCTCTTGACACCATGAGTCTTTGATGTCAGCATTAATAAGCGCCTCGGCAGCGGTCTTCGCACCCACTAATTGCACCGTCCAACGATCTGCTTCATACTCGTGCGCTCGCGCCAGCACGAAAGTGTAAGCATTTAGAAAGGGCGCATACCAGTTAATAAAATTCTTAAAAAGCCATTTTGCCAATCCCCTTCTGTTTTGAAAAGCTTCCATTAACTGCATCCAAGTGATTCGGAGACGGTAGATCCATGCACTAAAACGGTTGTGTTGGCGTGAGAGATGTGCCATCTCATGGGCGATGACTGCTCGAAACTGCTCAGGTGAAAGCGCTGCCATAAGCGGTAATCCCAAAATCAAATAGTTGGTATACCAGCCAAGCATTCCCAAACGGGGATGTTGAGAGATAGCTGCGTTGAAATCGCTGGTCAGCAGCACCCTGTGGACAATCGGGGTGCGTAGCATGGTGCGTAAGTCATCCAGCATACGAAATAGGCGTGGTGCCTGAGACGGCCTAATCAGCACGCCAACCGGTGGCTCAAAATGTACCCACATCGCTCGTAGGATAATTACGGCAACAATAGTGATGCCGATGCCCAAGCGCAGCATGAACGGATGCCATAGATGATCCACAATCACCAAGTAAAGAAATGTCGCAACGAGACACAACAATAGCAGAAGCATGCCCCACACATAGGCATATCCCAGCGACACCAACAGCACGACTTTGAGAGTATAAAGCGCAGGACGGCGTTGTGCCTCGACCTCCAGCCGTGCCACAATCCGATCAAACTGCTCAGGTGTCATGCTTTCATTATACCCCATTAGCTTGGGATAACGACTTTGTTATACCTTCTTCGTCTATCAGCACAAGCCATCTATCGAATTCTTGCTCTACTCGCTGGAAGCCGCGGAGGGAGCCGCGGTAGTGCAGGGTCAGTTGGCGTTCTTGCTCTTTGAGTTCGGTGAGCAGCGTGCGGGCGCGCTCGCGAAATCGCTCCGCATCGAGTTGCTGATAGCATGCTTGCAGCCTATCGAGCGGTATCTCATCGGGCAGCAGGGGCGCCAGCATCTGGGCAACTGTGAGCATCAGCTGGAGCCGTCCCCAGCGCACTCCTGCGTTCTGTCCACCGCTTTCCAGCGATTTGAGGTTCGTCCGCCATAGCGCTTGCCAGCGGGCACGCGCATAGTCGGCTATCTCGCTCGGCTGTGCGGTCGAGTGAAGCCCCTCTGGGGTTGTCTGGGGGTGAAGGCGATAAAGCCGTTGCGATAGTCCCCGAATCTCGTTCAACACATGGTCGCTTTGGATACGCTGCCACGCCTGTTGTGCTTTGGAGAGCTGCCTCTCGATGCGTTGTTGCAAGCGTAGGCGCACGCGCCCTTTAGGAATAAGTTGCAGCAGGCGTTGATGGTCACGGAGCGCGTTTAAGGCACGGATGAGGCGGCGCAGGCGGCGCTTCCAGAAGGCGAGGCGTGTCGGCGGAAAGCAGGGAGCAAACAGCGTCAGGCACGCCTGCAGCCTTACTGCAGCCTCCCGTATCACTTCCAATTTCTCCAGTTCCAGTGGCTGTTCCAACACGGGCAGGAGGGCGAGCAGTTGCTCAGCACCGTAGGCACAGAAACCTTGCCGATTCATCGCGCGTGTTGTTCCATCTGGCGCAGGAGCTGTTCCAATTGCTTCATCTTCGCGCCATAGGTTGCCCAGTCGCCCGCCTTCAGTGCATTCTGTGCTTCGCGATAGACTCGATTGGCTTGGCGGACAAGCATTTTCACATCCGGGGTGGTGGCAGCGGTGGGCGCAGGGGTTGGGCGCGGCGCACCAGGCGAGGGCTTGGCTTCACTCAACAGCTGGCGCAGCCCCTCCTCCACCGTGTCGGTCATCACCACGCGGCTGCCACTTGCCAGAATCACCTTCTTCAGTTCCGGGATAGCGGCTTCATAGGCGGCGCGCAGATAGATGGGTTCAAAGTAGAGCATCGCATTCCCCAACGGAATCACCAGCAGGTTGCCCCGAAACACCTGCGAGCCTTGCTGGTTCCACAGGTTCAGCTGCTGCGCAATCTCAGGGTTCTGGTTGATGCGGGCTTCGATCTGGGCGGGTCCGTAGACCAGTCGCTCCTTGGGGAAGCGGTAGAGAATCATCTCACCATAACGGTCTGGGTCGCAGTGGGCTGCGAGCCAGCCCACCAAGTTGTCCCGATTCAGCGGGGTAAAGGGGAGGGTCAAGATGTAGCGTGGTTCCTTTTCACCCGGCGGCTGCATCATCACATAGTAAGGCACCATCGGCTGCGGCTCTCCATTGGTGAGTACCTCCCGTGCAATCTGCCACGCATCCTCCTTGTTGAAAAAGATGCGGGCATCGGTCGTGTGGTACAGCTCCAGCAGCTTGGCTTGCACCGAGAACATATCGAGTGGGTAACGGATATGGGCTTTAATCTCTTCCGGCATCGCGTGCATCGGCTGGAACAGCCCCGGAAACGCACGCGCATAGGCGCGAATAATCGGGTCGCTCTCATCGGCTATATACGCTTTGACCTCCCCCGTGTAGGCATGCACCGTGACCTTGACTGCGTTTCGCAGATAATTGAACCGACGGCTGATCGGCTTGCTGTAGGGGTAGTTGCGACTGTAGGTGTAGCCGTCGCAAATCCAGATAATCTCACCGTTGGCGATGACAGGATAGGCGTCGTCATCCCACAGCAGGAAGGGGAACAGCGTCTGCACCCGCTCGGCGATGCTCCTTCGAAACAGCAGGCGCGATTCGGCGGTCAGGTCGCCTGAGAGCAACAGGTTGTTATCTCCCAGTCGGAGGGCGAACATCAGTCGCGCGAACAAGCCTCCAATCGGCACGCCGCCATCACCCGCGTAGGTGGTGTACACATTCTCCTCGCTGCCGCTGCCCGTCAGCAGGGGATAGTCCAGTTCCTTCTGGCGCGAGCGCACGATGGCATACTGCGTGGTGTTCTCCCCAAAATAGACAGCGGGGTTCCGCAAAGGGATGTCAGCTGGGGTCACGGGTGGCAGGTCGCGGATGAGCAGCACAGGCTGACCTTCCGCCGTGGCTTCGTTCACCGGGTTCAGCACCAGTCCATAGCCGTGCGTATAGAGCAGGTGCATGTTCTGCCAGCGTTGGGCTTCAGGTGGCAGCCCCTCCAAGTTCAACTCGCGCACCGACAGCAGCACCTGGCGCACCTTGCCTCCTATCCGATAGCGGTCCACATCGATGTCGACAAAGCGGTAGTAGGGCTTGAGCGCCTGCAGGCTGTTATACACCTGGCTGAGCGGGCGGAAATCCCACAAGCGGAGATTCTCCAACGAGCCTTCTGCCCCCCGCAAGTCCGCTTCGGTCAGCTCCTCGCGCGCATTCATCACGCGCACCACCACCCGGTCCAGTTGATAAGCGCGTCGGGTGAACTCCAGATGGTGCTGAATATAGGAGCGTTCGCGCCCCAGCTGATTGGGCACCACAATAAATCGCTGCACACTCGGGGGATAGAGGATACTGGCTGCCATCCAGAAGAGCATCACCGCGCCAAAACCGCCTACCGGCAGCAATAAGCCCGCACCTCGGCGCAGACTGATGAGACAAAGCAACGCGACCCCTATCAGCCCGAACACCGTGATGTTCAAAATGGGCAAAGTGGCGTGAACATCGGTGTACCCCGCCCCATAAAACTGGTCATGGTCCGAGAAGACCAGGTCATACCGTGCCAGCCACAGATACCATGCAAACGCCAGCAGGAAAAGGGTGGAGAGGATGAGCAGATGGGGCTTCACCGACGGCAAAAAGGTGGGCATGCCACCCAGCCAGCCCAACGCCCGATTGAAATAATAAAAACTTCCCACGCCCAGCAGCACCAACAGCGTGCCAAAAAGCGCCAGCCCCGACGCAAAGGAAAGGAACGGGAGCTGGAACACATAGAAGCCCACATCCCGCCCGAACAGGGGGTCCCGAACGCCAAATGGCTGCGCATGCCGAAACAGCAAATAGTCATTCCACGCGCCGACAGCGGTCAGCCCCACAAAGAGCGAGAAGACCAGCACACCTAACACCAGCAACCAGAAGGTGCCCACACGCACGGCACGGGTGATACGCACGATGCGCCCACCACGCAGTGCGAACGCCGGCTCCTCCACCGCACCCACCACCCGGTTCGCCACAATCAAATTAATGAGTGCATACACAAAGAATCCCACACTCACCGTGAGAAATAGCAGGAACTTCGCCCCCAAAATGCGTCTGAAGACCTGCGGATAGCCCACATCGTGGGTGAACCACAGGTAATCGGTGTACATGCGCACCAAGATTCCACCGAAAAAGAGCAGTACCAGCGCGAGGAGGATCAGCCCTGTCCAAACCCGCTGCTTCAGACTCATAGCCTAATTGTACCCCGTCAGGTATAATCTTTTAGCAGGGAGGCGGGCAAGCCACAGCATGGCGCTGACAGGGAATATACTGGCAACCCGTTACGAGCTGATTGAGCGACTGTCCGAGGGGTTGCTTTTCGATGTGTATCGGGCACGCGACCTCGTTCAGGGGCGTGTGGTCGCGATTAAGCTGATGCGCCCGCCTTACTATCAGAATCCGCGCGTGCGAGAACGGCTCCAGCAGGTGGTCGATGCCCGCGCACGCCTGCGCCATCCGAATCTCATCATGCTCTACAGCCTCGAAGAGGAAGAGGGACAGCCCTTCTTGGTGGAGGAGTTTGTACGGGGGCTGGATTTGGCAACGCGTATCCGCCGCACGGCACCCTTCACCGTGCCGATTGCCGTTGAGATCATGATTGGCATCGTGGAGGGGTTGAACGCGCTCCATCGCGCGGGACTTATCCACGGGGATTTGCGTCCCGCCAATGTGCTGGTCGGCTCCGAATGGCATGTGTGGCTCAACGGGAGTGAGATGCGGAGTGTCTATCAAGCGGAGCCAACACTCACCGCGGCGTACGAAGCGCGTGCCGCCCCCTATACCGCTCCTGAACTGTTTCGTGGAAGCATTCCCAGCGTTGCCAGCGACCTCTACGCCTGTGGCGTCATTTTGTTCGAGATGTTAGCCGGCGCACCACCTTTCGTCGGTGAAACGCCCCTGCTGATTGCCGAGGCACATCAGCAGGAGCCGATACCCTCGTTGCGGGCACGCAATCCAGCCGTGCCGCGCGCCGTGGAGGGTATCGTGATGAAGTGCCTGCAGAAATCGCCCGACGCACGCTATCCCGATGCGCTCGCCCTGCTGAATGACCTGAAAGCGGTGCGCGACGCCCTCCGATTCGGCAGACCGCTGGGCTGGTCGCCGATGGAGGTGTCCTCGCCCACGCCCGCGGCATCGGGAGCAGTCGCCTCCAGCGCTATCAGCTTTGCGGCGCGCCCTACAGCCCCTGTCGAATCGGGTGCGGACGAGGACGAAGAGGATATTCCGGGATGGCTCCGAACCATGTTGCGCGTTCTGTTGATTCTGGTTGTGTTGGGATTAGTTATCTGCGGCGCAGCGATGTTGGCTTTGCGCGTGGCACCTGAGGATCGCCCCGTGCCCTCTGTGGTGGGCAAGCCGTTGCAAGAAGCCAATCAGTTGCTGCTGCAAGCGGGTTTCGAGCCGGAGGTCAAGCAAGAGGGTTATAGTGAGCAGTATCCACCGGGCGTGGTCTATTCCGTTTCGCCCCCCGAGGGGCGGCTCATCAGTCGCGGGAGCAAGGTCTACCTGTGGGTGAGCAAAGGCTCACGCTTCACCACCGTGCCCGATGTGCGCAATCTGCCCGAATCGCGTGCCCGCGCCGAGCTGGAGAAAGCGGGGCTGGCGGTGATGGATGCGACCGAGGAGCGCACCAGCCTCCAAATCCCCTTCGGCTTCGTGATTGGCACTATTCCGCCCGCTGGCTCGCGCATCGACCGCTCGCAACCTGTCAAGCTGATTGTCAGTGTGGGACAAGGCGGTTTCATCCCGCCTGCCGAAGAGCCTGCTCCCGCCATCGAGCCGCCACCGCCGAGCAAGGATCAAACGCCTCCGAACTCGCCGGGCAACGCCTCCACCCGTGAGTTCATCGTCAAAGTGGACCTGCGCAATCAACCCGACCGCACCATCCGAATCGAGGTCGAAGATGCCGACGGTGCGCGCACGGTGGTGAACGAGCGCAAGGCGGGTGGCAACCTCTATGAGTTCTCCATCCAGGCGCGGGGTCAGCGCGTCCGCATCCGCGTCTATGTGGACAACGAGTTGGTGCAGGAGATTAGCCGATGAGCGTGCAGGAAGCTTCGCCGATCAAAATCGCCCCCTCGATTCTCGCCGCCGATTTCGGGAAGATGCGCGAGGCGGTGGAGGCGCTGACCGCTGCCGGCAGCGACTGGATCCACTTCGATGTGATGGACGGGCACTTTGTGCCGAATCTCACCTTCGGTCCGCCGATGATTGCCGCGCTGCGCCCCTACTCACCGCTGCCGTTCGATGTGCATCTGATGGTGGAGCGTCCGTGGGAGCTGCTGCCGCTCTATGTAGAGGCGGGAGCGAATCATCTGACCGTGCATGTGGAGGCGTGTCCCCATCTGCATCGGGTGATTCAGCAGATAAAAGGTGCGGGTCTTGCGGCGGGCGTTGCGCTCAATCCCCATACCCCGTTGGAGATGGTGCTATCCATTCTGCCTGAGCTGGACATCCTGCTGGTCATGACGGTCAATCCGGGCTTTGGTGGGCAGGAGTTTATCGAGCTGATGCTGCCGAAGGTGGAGCGTGCCGCGCGGTTCATCGAGCGCGAAGCGCCCCATGTGTGGCTGGCAGTCGACGGGGGCGTCTGCCCCCAAAATGCCGCACGGCTGGTGCAAGCGGGCGCGACGGTGCTGGTGGCAGGGTCGAGCGTGTTCACCGCCTCCAGCGTTCAGGCGGGTGTGGCGGCGTTGCGTCTGGCTGCAAGGGGCAACAGCACTTAAGGGAAGACGAGGCAGAGATGAAACTCAAACTGTCTTATCGTGTGTGGATGACTCTTCTGTTTATCGCCTTGCTGCTGATGATTCCGCTGGCGGTAGTGCTGAAGCGGGCTGTGCCTGTGGAGGATGACGAGGCGAAGCGGATGTGGCTGCGTCTTGCAGGCGGCTACCTGCTGATGCTGATGGCGTTGCTGATGGCGCTTGTGTGGGTGGTGCTAAAGGAGATACGCCAGTCGCTGGAGCGGTATCGGGCAGCGCATCGGCACGCCTTCGAGGAGATGACCGAGCAGATTCGCGAGGACTACCGCCGCCGCCAGCAGCGCATGGCAGATGGTCGCTCACCGTCATCCGCTAAGCCTGACTCGTCCTCGTTGTCCGACTCGTCTGACGCATCGGGCTGATTGATGAGAAATGTGCGGGGTGTTGCGTGAGGCGGATTGGGGCTGGATGGAGCGGGCGGTGCGCTTGGCGCGGCGGGGTTTCCCTGCGCCGAACCCCCATGTGGGAGCCGTGGTGGTGGCAGCGGGTCTCTGCGTGGGGGAAGGCTATCATCCTTACGCGGGCGCGCCCCACGCGGAGGTCATCGCCTTGCAGCAAGCGGGGGAACGGGCACGCGGCGCCACGCTCTACCTGACGCTGGAGCCATGCTGCCACTATGGACGCACGCCGCCATGCACCCGCGCCATCTTGCAGGCAGGCATCCGCCGTGTGGTGGTCGCCATGCCCGATCCGAACCCCAAAGTGGCGGGCGGTGGGCTACGCGCACTGCAAGCTGCGGGCGTGCAGGTCGATCGGCTCGATGCGAGCGAGCCGCGTGCCCAGCCGTTGCTGCACGAATTGGAGCGGTTGAACCGCGCCTTCCTCCATTTTCACCGCTACGGACGCCCCCTGATTACGCTCAAGGCGGCACTCAGTTGGGACGGCAAAATCGCCACGCGCACAGGCGACTCCAAATGGATTACGGGGGAGCGGGCGCGTCGGTTCGCCCATCGAATGCGAGCGGAACACGGCTGCGTGCTGGTGGGGGTCAACACGGTGCTGCAAGATGACCCGTTGCTGACCGCGCGGCTGCGCGGGGTGAAAAATCAGCCGTTGCGTGTGGTGCTGGACTCGCGCCTGCGCACGCCTCCTGAAGCCCGCATCGTGCAGCATGCGGATGCCCCCACGCTCATCTTCTGCACCGAGCCGATGCCCGCTCATGTCGCGCGGCTGCAGGCACCTCATGTGGAGGTGGTCGCGCTGCCACCCGCTCCCGATGGGCGCGTGCCTGTTTCACAGGTGGTGGCGCATCTTGCCCAGCGGGGCGTCATCGGCATCTTGGTCGAGGGTGGGGGGGAGGTCATCGCCTCCTTTGTGCAAGCGGGGTTGGCGGATCGGGTCGCCTTCTTCTATGCCCCACTCCTTATAGGCGGACGCGAGGCTCCCACCCCTATCGAGGGCGAAGGGGTGGCTCAAATAGCCCATGCCATCCAGCTCGCCCAGCCGCGCTGCAAGCGGCTGGGAACGGACTGGCTACTGGAGGGCGAGATAAGCGCCCCTCAAAAGCTCAGTCCATAAGTTGCGCTGAAATAGAGAACCTTCGCCTGGATGCCCAGCTGCAAGCGCAGCGACTCGTCATGCACATAGCGCAGCGCAGCGTTGGTGTCCACGCCGTTATATTCGGCAATCACGCTGAACCGCTTGTCGAGGAACAGCTCGGCGCCGCCGATGAGCTTCTCACGGAACGCCCCCGTGCCATAGCCCAGATGGAGACGCAACCGGATGGCTTTCTCGCCCTCTTCCGTCGGCACGCGCACATTCGCGCTGGCAATCCCGTAGAAGCTCTTTTGAATGGCGTCAAAGGGGTCGATGGCGCCGAAACCCAGCTCCAGCCACTCGAAATTCTGCGGCAGGATGGTTACCTTGCCGGTGACAATGACCCTATTCTCGGCGCCCACCACATCGACCACGGTGCCGCCAATCTCGATGCCCTCATAGACGCCCCAGTTGAGTGAGACAGTATGCACATTGTGTCCGAAGGCGGTGCCGAGTTGGAATCGCTCCACGCGCGTGGTGGTCGAGGTGGGCACGGTAATGAGACCGGTGGCGCCATAAAGGGTGTTCACCCGAATGGCGGGGTTCTCGCCGCGTGGCTCAATTTGAGCCGACGCCAGCATCAGCATGCCACAAAACAGTCCACTCCAGACTACGCTCCTGTTAATCCGCATCACTAACCTCCCTGTGCTTTTGAGTGTACCCGTTCGTGTACCCGCGTCCAGTTCCGTTCCTAAACGGCACCGCGTTCACCTGCTGCGAAGTGTCTCCCCCGCTCGGCATGGTACAATCTTTGCGATGCGGACGCGTGTGGGCTTTTTGAAGGAGCTGCTCATTCAGGCGTATGAGGGCAGTCGCTGGCACAGTTTCAAGGCAGCGGTGCAGCAGCTGACACCCGAAGAGGCACTTTGGCGACCTCCAACCGGCTATAAGGGCTTCCGCTGGGCGGATGGCTCCATTTTGCGCATCATCTTCCATGTGGGCGCAGACAAAATCGTGCAGCTCTCCACCGCTTTCGGCGAAGGGGCCGTGGACTGGACGGCGATGGAGCATCGCTTCAAGGCGATGGGGGGTGACCTCCACGCCGCTTTGCAAATTGCCCAAGAGGGCTACGAGACCAGCCTCGACGCGCTTGCACCGCTCAGCGACGATGACCTGCTGGTGGAACGCCCCTACTGGGGTGGCGGGCGGATGCCCACCGGCGACCTGTTCCTGATGCTGGCAGAGCATGACTTCTATCACGCAGGGCAAATCCAGTATATCCGCGCACTCTATGCGGCACAACGGGAGGCAAGCCGATGAAAAAGACCCTTCGCGACTTGGAGGTGCAAGGCAAACGCGTGTTGGTGCGAGTCGATTTTAATGTGCCGATGCAGGATGGGCAGATTACCGACGATCGGCGTATCCGCGAATCGCTGCCCACCATTCAGTATCTGCTGGAGCGTGGTGCCAAAGTGATTCTCATGTCGCACTTGGGACGCCCGAAGGGCAAGCCCGACCCGCAATACTCGCTGCGCCCCGTGGCGGAACGCCTGAGCGAACTGCTGGGGCGTCCCGTGCGTTTTCTGGAAGATTGCGTTGGGGAAGCGGTGGAGCAAGCGGTGCAGGCGATGGCGCCTGGCGAGGTGGTGCTGCTGGAGAACCTGCGTTTCCATCCTGAAGAGGAAGCCAACGACGACGGCTTTGCCCGCGCGTTGGCGCGACTGGGCGACCTTTATGTGAACGATGCCTTCGGCTCTGCTCATCGTGCCCATGCCTCCACCGAGGGCGTAGCGCACTACCTGCCCGCCGTCGCCGGGTTCCTGATGGAGAAGGAGCTGCGCTATCTGGGCAGCGTACTGACCCAACCGGAACGACCCTTCGTCGCCATTCTGGGCGGTGCCAAGGTGCATGACAAAATCGGGGTGATTCAGAACCTGCTTCCAAAGGTGGATCGCTTGCTGATAGGAGGCGGGATGGCGTTCACCTTCCTGAAAGCGCAGGGCTATGAGATTGGACGCTCCCTACTGGACAGCGACAGCCTCGAGTTTGCCCGTCGGGTGCTGCAGGAAGCGGGTCAAAAAATCGTGTTGCCCGTGGATGTGGTGGTGGCGCCTTCACCCGAAGCGGAGACACAAGCCCAGGTGGTGCCCGTTGACCAGATTCCGCCCGACCAGATGGGGTTAGATATTGGACCGCAGACGGTGGCGCGTTTCCGTGAGATAGTGCGCTTGGCGCGCACTATCGTCTGGAACGGACCGCTGGGGCTGTTTGAGCGGGCAGCCTTTGCCGAGGGCACGCGTGGCGTCCTCCAAGCGGTCGCCGAGTCGGGCGCGACCTCCATCTTGGGTGGTGGCGATACCGCTGCCGCCGCCGAGCAACTCGGCTTTGCCGACCGCATCACCCATATCTCCACTGGCGGCGGCGCCGCCCTCGAATTTCTGGAGGGGCGCACCCTGCCCGGCGTCGCCGTGTTGATGGATGCGTGAAGGGCAAGTGGCGGCTCTCTTATCGGGTCTATGCCAGCGATTGTGGTGGAACACCTGTCCAAAACCTATGTGACCTACAAGCGTCCGCCGGGCGTGCTGGGCGCACTCAAAAGCCTCATCAAACGGGAGCGCCAGTATGTGGAGGCGGTGCGCGACATCTCCTTCACGATCGAGGAGGGCGAACTGGTGGGCTTTCTGGGACCCAACGGCGCAGGCAAGACCACCACTCTCAAAATGCTGTCGGGCATCATCTTCCCCACAGCGGGCACGGCGCAGGTGCTGGGCTATATCCCGTGGGAACGCCGACCCGAAATGCAGCGACAAATCGCGCTCGTGATGGGGCAGAAGATGCAGCTCTGGTGGGACCTGCCCGCATACGAGTCGTACCTGCTGCTCAAGTCGCTCTACGAAGTGCCCGACAAAGTGTTCGAGCAGCGGGTGAACGAGCTGGCAGAGATGCTGGAAATCCGCCATGTGCTGCATGTGCAGGTGCGGCGACTCTCGCTGGGTGAACGCATGAAATGCGAGCTATTGGCAGCGCTGTTGCACCGCCCGCGCGTGCTTTTTTTAGACGAGCCGACCATCGGGCTGGATGTGGTCTCGCAGAAGCGCATCCGCGAATTTCTAAAGGAATACAATCGCCGTGAGCGCACCACCATCTTGCTGACCAGCCACTATATGCAGGATGTGCAGGAATTGGCGCAGCGGGTGCTGATTATCCATCACGGACGGCTCATCTTCGATGACACCTTGCGGGCGTTGGTGGAACAGTATAGCCCATCTCGCGCCTTGCGCCTGCAATTCGAGCAGCCTGTGGCGCTGCAACAGCTGCAGCGGTTTGGTCGGGTGGTACGCCATGAGCCGTTGGAAGCGACGCTCGAAGTGCCGCGCGAGCAAGTGAGCCGAGTCGCCGCCGAAATCCTGCAGGCGTTGCCTGTCCACGACATCACCATCGAAGAGGTGGAAATCGACGAGATTATCCGCGACCTCTTCGCCGGCAAATACGGCGAGATCGGGCAACGGGTATAATATAACGGGTTGCCGGAGTGGCGGAACTGGTAGACGCGCCGGTCTCAAAAACCGGTCCGGGGGGACCCGGGTGTGGGTTCGATTCCCACCTCCGGCACCAAAAAATTTTTAATGGTGCCCCCTTACTGGCTTTCTTCCCGAATATCAATCAAAAATGGCGCGCCCGGAGGGATTCGAACCCCCGACCCCCAGATCCGAAGTCTGGTGCTCTGGTGGCTCAGGCGTTGCGCCACAACTGGCAGTATGCCACCTGCCACTACCCCACTGCTTATTGTGCTTTTTGGCTCCGAACCCCTCAAGGAGCCACTTATGCAGAACCCCAGACTCGCAATCTGGCAATCGGGTAGTGAAATCAGGGAAGCCTTCACACTTTGGCTCGAAGCGTTGACGGCACGCGCCGTTGCCCCACGCACTATCGAGAACTACCGCGAGTGCGTCGAGAAATTCGTGGCGTTTCTGGAGCAGTATGCCAGCACGCTGGACGCCGTGCAATCACAACACATTCGCAAGTGGCTGATAGAGAGGCAACGCGCGGGTGTATCGCCCCACACCCTGCATAACGCTTACCGTATCCCCCGAATCTTCTGGCGGTGGTGCTTGCGTGAGGAACTGACCACCAATAACCCCTTCGCGAAGGTGGAGAAACCCAAACCGCCTGCGAAGGTGAAACCCGCGCTGACGCCAGAGGAAGTAGAGGCGATTCTGCAAGCGTGCGAGGGCAAGGATTGGCTCCGACTTCGTGATAAGGCACTGTGCCTGCTCCTGCTGGACACGGGGCTAAGGATTCACGAGGCGCATAAACTCACCGTTGCCGACGCCAAGCAGGAGGTGCTGCTGATTCGGGGCAAAGGGGGCAAGCAGCGTGTGGTGTTCCTCTCAGCAGAAGTGCGCCTTGCACTAAGACGCTACCTGAACGCATGCCCTCACCCCCTCACCGAGAACTCACCCTTGTGGCAGGGCAGGTACGGCAACCTGACCCTCTATGGGCTGAAACTGGCGATTCGCAAGGTGGGCAAGCGAGCAGGGCTGAAACGCCCACTCGGCGCGCATGCCTTCAGGAGAACCTTCGCCACTTGGAGCCTGCGGAGCGGTATCGACCTCGAACACCTGCGCCAACTCATGGGGCACAGCGACTACACGGTACTTCGGCAGTATCTCGCGCTGGTGGAAACCGACCTGAAACGCGCCCACCAGCAGCACAGCCCGTTGCGGAATCTGCGCAGGAGGTGAACTCATGGGCTGGGAAAACCGAATGGAAACGACACCCGTGAGCGTGATTAGCGTCAGGGCGCAGGGGGCGTGGGCGGGCTACTTCCAATCGCGCCCCCTGAGAAATCCCCCCAAATTTGACCCGAAAACGCCTGCGGGACTTGACTTTTTTGTCATGCTTTCGGGTATAATCTCTGCGCAGAACCACCTCATCATTACTCCAAACAAACCCCCAATCAGGAGGGCATCATGAATAACCTCCAGCGAATCCGCAAAGAGCGCGGCATTCCACTGCATGTTCTCGCGCGAAAAGCGCGGGTATCGACTGCAACCTTGTGGGTATGGGAGAAACACAACTTGCCGCCCGCCACGATGGAGCCTGTACGCCGCGTGGCAGCGGTATTAGGCGTCGAGCCAGAGGAACTGCTCGAACCTGTGAAGGAGGTGCAGCCATGACCATCCTTGAGAAACTGCAGAAGGAGGTGAGCGACGCATGACGCGCCGACACACCTCCCCAAACCAATCCCAGAACCAATCGCATTATACCCCAGCGGACGCCTCGCGTCAATTGATTGCCTGCCTACTGCAGGGGTTTAGGCAATACGAACCCCAGCGGTTGCAGTCGCTTGTCGACGAGGTGAACGCGATTCTGAAAGACGAGCGGCTCGAACCGCCCTATCAGGAGCTGCTGGAGGGGCTGCAGGAGGCACTGAAGGCGAACCGCCCGCTGGATCCCCCGCTGCTGCAAGACCTTGCAAGCTGCGCTGGCATGGAACTGAGGCAGCTGCTGGAGCTGGCAGAGGAGCAAGCCGCGCCTTCGAACGCCCCCTATTACGCCCAAAAACTACTCGAAGCCCGCCTCTATCGAAAGATTCGGGCACTGGGAACCCAGCTGTATAATCAGCCCGAATCGGCTGCTGAAATCCTGCCTGAACTGGCACGGCTGCAGCAGCGGATACAGGAGCAAGAGTTATACGGCTATACCTCCTTAAATAGGGTGTATAACCGTATAAACGCCCCCCTCGACCTTGCGGAGGCAACCCCGCAACCTGTCGAGTGGCTGGTCAAAGACCTTATCCCCGCACGACACGCCACCAATCTCTACGGCGATTCTGGCACTGGCAAGAGTCTTCTCGCCCTCTACCTCGCCCTCTGTGTCATAGAGGGTATCCCGTTCCTCAACTTCCCAACCACGAAGCGAGGCAAGGTACTGTACCTTGACTTGGAACTCGACGCCGAGATTCACACCCTGCGCTGGTGGGCTATCGCACGCGGCGCAGGCTACGAAACGCCCCCAAAGGGACTGCGCTATGTGCGCTGGACAGAGGGGCTGATTGGACACGAGCAGGAACTGTGGGAGCTAATCGAGCAGGAGCAGCCCGCTTTGCTGATTGTGGACTCCTTCGGGAAGGCAGTGGGCAAGCCGTTAGACCCTGACCTTGCGATAGCCCTTTACAACCTCTTTGACGCCTTGCCCGTGCCTGTGCTGGTGATAGACCACACGGCGAAGCCGAACCCTGAGATACCTGCCGAATCGGCGCGTGAGTATGGGACGGTCTACAAGCGGCACTATGCCCGCAGTGCGATACAAGTCGACCTGCAAGGGAGCGAGTATGGGCAGATTGGCTTGATATTGCGCCACCAGAAGAGCAACTTTGGGCGGCTCGCGCCCGAAATTCCGCTGTCGTTGGCATTTGTGGAGGAAGACGGGGTTATGTTGGAAGTGCGCCTGCAGTATGGTGGTCAAGCGGTACAGGCGAACGCCGAGCTATTCGGACGGCGCGGGGAGGTGGTGCGCTACCTGAGCGAGAATGGCGAGGCGACACAGAAGCAGATTGCGAGCGATACGGGAATCCCACAACCGCGTGTTTCTATTCTGCTGAAGCAACTCAAAGAGGAGGGGCTTGTAGAGGAAGTGCCCGACACCCACCCGAAGCGGTACAGGCTGGCAGGGGGGGACTTATACGCTTATACACCCTTATATAGGGCGTATAACCGTATAAATGGCGATACCCCCGTCGAGCCACCTTCTGAAGCAGCCGCGCCACCTGCTGCCACGCCATCACCTGACCAGCCAGAACCCACTCCTTATGACCCCCGCTCGGAATCCTTTGAGGAGTGGCTGGCGCGTGCCGATACGGTGCTTGACCCCTT
>Ga0079992_121521_pt1:0-35000 | contig 68481 bp, 51 predicted proteins | sample FaiFalFF_MnMetaG_3_FD_69197 | JGI IMG/M metagenome (GOLD analysis project Ga0079992, IMG submission 69197) | Freshwater microbial communities from Yellowstone National Park, Wyoming, USA - Fairy Falls B (FF_Mn_B) MetaG (SPADES assembly) (version 2) | ecosystem: Environmental > Aquatic >...
TTCGGCGAAGCGACGCAGCCAGTGGAGATAAGCGAGAGCCTCTACCGTCGCCTGGCGATAGGTCTCGCTCGTCGTGTCAGCGGCTCGCTCCAGATCTGTGTGGCTAAGGTCGTTCCCAAGCTCGCAGTCATTGCGCTGATTGACCTTCTCAGCATCGGTAAGGAGCAACGTTCTTGCGGTAATGCAGCATACACCGGATCGGCCACCTCTATCAGTTTTCCTCGCAATCGGAGACTCGTCTTCCAACATAGAAGATAGCTACCGCGTCCTAGTGCGGCTTAGTCCCATTGGGTAAAAGTAGCGCTCAAAAAGTTCGCGCCCGTCGTAATAGTCCTCTTTAGATTCGTATGTCAACCGATAATCGAACCTGCACTCACTACCCATCTCCTTTGCTCGAGCGTAGTAATCTCGAACCGCCGTGAGAAAAGCATAGATCTTCTTCACATCAGTAATCCAAACCCCAGCCGGTAATCGAGCACGCCCCGAATCTTCCAACCATTTCGAGAAATTTGGGCTCTCCGTTAACAACATCATTGAGATCTGCCCTCCCACCACTGACGCATGGACCAGCACATTGTTCTGCTCGCACTTCGGATGACTCCGGCAAGCTTCTTTACGCAATTCGGCAATCTTCTCCGGCGTAAGTGGGACCGTTGGCTCTATGCTGGGGAAGACCCCATACCACGCTTGACGCCAAAATTCCAGTCGGCTTCGGAGATCGGCAATCTGATTGTTAGCTTGTCTCAGTTCCTCGGCGAGGCGTTCATTCTCCTGCTCGACCCGTTTCAACCGTTCCTTCAAGTGGGCGATTGGGTCTTGCCGTATAATTGTGGTATGCCCGTACCAAATAACAAACAACAGCAGCAGGAACGTTTCAGCAAGCGTCATATTGATGATCAAACTGGTCCTTTCCGGTGTTGAGAACCGCATATCTTCCTCCATGTCCCGATGGCACGAGTAACCTGAGCCTCTATGTATGCCAAAACTTCCACCAGCCAGGGCCTGCTCCGCACTGGGCGCACTTGCTCCATCACGGTCAGAACCAGCCTTTCGAGCTTATTGACGGCGTCCTGTAACACCCTGGCGCTCTCCGCTAGGCTCGTAGTGGCCGTGGCTACTTGCTGCGCCACGAGTTTCTCCACGAGGTCAGCTGGTAGGTGGATCTCCCGGATCTGTTTCGACAAATCTTCGATGGCCTCCTGAAACGCCTTGGCGCTCTCTTCCAGGCATGCATTCACCCTGGCTAGTTGCTCCGCCACAATCTTTTCGACTATGTCGCCCGGTACGCGAATCTCCTGGATCTGTTTCGACAGATTTGCAAGACCCGATCCAAGATTTGCCGTCTGTGCCAAAAGTGTCTCTGTAAACGTGGCGGTCGCTCCCTTCATAGCGTCCTGCAATGCCCTGGTGCTCACCACTAGGCCTTCAGTGGCCGTGGCTACTTGCTGCGCCACGGTCTTCTCGATGATGTCACCTGGCACACGAATCTGCTGGATCTGCCTCGACAGACTTTCGAGACCCGATCCAAGGTTTGCCGTCTGTTCCGAAAGTGTTTCTGCGAACGTGGTAATCGCTTTGTCGATGGACCGGGCGCTCTCTTCTAGACTGCCGCTGATCGCATCAGCGCTCCTTGCAAGTCCCGATCGCATCTGCTCCGTTATCGCGTGAATGGCCATCTCAACACTCCTTATCCCGCTATCGACTGCATTCTTCACCTTAGTGGCGCTGACATTGACCTCGGCGACAAACTGCTTGTTCGCGTTGTTGAGGGCCTCAAGAGATGGCTCAAACTTTCGAACCAGTTGATCGAGGGCCATCTCCACAAGCTTTTCTACGTGATCGACGCTCACTTTGTGTATTTCAGCCAGTACGTCTTTCAAGTCTGCCGTTTGCACTCTCACGTCGTCCACAGCCATTTTCAGCGCCCCAGTTGACTTATTGAGTGAATCGATCCACGCGCTCAGGGCATCATCTGTCTGCCTGCGGAAGGCGCTGATGCTGTCAACCGCGTTCCGTACCTCTTGAGAAAACCGGGCGATTTCCTCCTCAACCGTGCGCTCGGCTAACCTGATTTGTTCCTCCTCTGAATACCCAAACTGCAATAAAAACAACCGGAGGAACATCCCCGCTGCTGTCGTGACCAGCGCATAGCCGAACGCCCGGAAGACAGCTTCGGCGATGGACATCTGGTGGATCACGAACGAATCGATGAGAGCCCAAAGCGTCCAGAGGAAGCCGAGAAAATACAGCGAATCCGCCAGTTGGCCCACGCGGGCTTGCCGCAAGGCAACAAGCGCACCAGCGCTCTTCGCATACACGTACCCACGCCGGGCGTAAACCAACATGAGCAGGACTGGACCCAAGAGTCGGAGAGCCCCTGTTGTGCTGGAGATCATTATCACGCCCAGGAGGGTGACTATGAGCCACCAGATTGCCAGCTTGTGGGCCCGCCTCTTTTCTTCCCACGACCCACCGGGCGTCGTTGCGAGAGTAGCGCGAGTGCTACTCCCAGCGGGATTGGATGCTGCTGGAGCCGGCGTGTTAACACCTTGTTCTTTATCGTTCATTTCTGTCCTCCTCTACTTCCCCTCGCGCAGGCACGACCGAAGGTCGTTCGGCGTAAATGATAACAGCGGGAACTGGTATACAGCTGCCGCCCCACTCTGCTTGAACCGCTGCTCCCACGCGCGGAGACGGGCGGGATATGCATTCGGATCCGAACTGTCCATCGGCGAAGCTGTATGCACCATGACCACGCGCGTTCTGGGGCCAAGATGGAACGAGGCTGGCGGCTGTGGGCCGCCGTCGATGAAATCGGAGATTACCACTAACACGTTTGACTTGGCTACTGGTTCAATCGAACACAAGAGCCCAAGGCTGCCGGAGATATCCGTGGCACGGATCCCTTTGCTTTTTCTCACGAGCGCTCGTGCCCATTCGTCCATTGCCTTTGAAAACTCCTCCGCAGTGTTCAGCGCATTTTCTTTTTTGATTAGACTCGGGCTAAATTCGATCGGTGGTAGAACTTGGGAACTAAACCCCGAAGACCCCATTGCCATCCAGTACACAATCACGGGGGGTGGCCAGTCTCGCATGAGCTCTGCGAGGGTGCGTCCGATTTGCACTAGCAAAACTCCCTCGTGCGAACTAGCGACCAGGGATTGAAAGACGTTCTTCTTCAAATCCACGAGAACGCTCAGAGTCGTACCCACATCCAGATCTTGCGGCCGAAGCGCGGCCCTCAGCCGCGTCTCTGACACCGCAAATACGGGCATAGCTACCACTGCCTTAGCACCGCGTTCCAACAACTTCTTCTTCCAAGCTTCAACCCGCGCCAGGTATCCACTGATGTTTTGTGGCTCGTCCGTCCCAGGCCGGTGGAGCAGAATCACACGCTCCTGCCGAAGCTTAAAGGTCGCTTGGCGAGCCCCGGGGGGCAGGTCTTCGTGAAGATCTGAAAGGATGATCAGTACTCTCTCGCTGTACTCGCCCGAAGCAATCTCAGAAGCCATTGCGATTGCCCCGGAGATGTCGGTATAGTCCGCCAGATTTTTTTCGTTTTTGCTCGCTTCGACTATAGTGTCGACACACCTGTTCAAAACCGCCTGAATTTCTTCCCGAGTTCCAACACTGCCTGCTGGCTTCACCAGCTTCTGAAGGGTTTCTAGCGGTGCGCAAAGCGGCTTCGCCAGAATGCTCGATGTCTGAATTTGCATCCATACCGTTTTGAGCGGTGGCGTCCAGTAACGTGTGGCCAATTCAGCGACTGCTTCTGCCACAGCCTTCAAAGCGCGATGATCCTCAGGTCGCAACCCGTATCTCGGTATAGCGAAGCTCTTACTGAAATCCACGAGCACTATCACCGACGTACCTCCCGGTTCTACTACAGGCACATCCATCCTGCTAGTGGTCCCGTCGGAATCCCGACTTATGAAGTATGCAATAATACCGAGTGTTGTAATCACTGCAACAAGCCCAACTACCGCCATCCGGTTCATAAATCTTGACCTCCCGCAAGCTTTTCAAAGTCTACTACGGGACCTTTGTTGTCTCCCACTCCAAAACTGTCACTCACCATCATCCACGCGGCTGCCGAGACAGATGTTTACACCTGAGTCCGGCTATGCTGCTCGATAGTGACTTTCTCTGCCTCTCGCCGCCGAGCAAGAACTTTGTCCAATGGCGCTGCCAGGAAGTAAGCCATGTTCTCAAGAATCACGATCCCCAAACGTAGCAGCCGTATCAGCGCGAGCCATAATGCCTCCAGCACAAGGACCACGGCGTTCCACAGTCGCTGGAACAACAGGGGTACCACATTAAACAGCGGACTCAATTGATAGCTAGCCGCAATCAGCAACAAACCAATTACCAGATTCAAAAACCAAACACCTCCTAAGCCCATCGGCCATGCGACAGCGAAGAACAACGTGATATGAACAGCCACTAGTAGGCCACCAACCGCATACGCGAGCCAACGGGAGAATCGGGGCGCGGCCCACACTCTCCGCCTTTGCTCACTTTCACCGCCTTGGACGACAGTCTCACCCATGCCCAGCAGGAAGCCGACGCCGATGAACGCCACCGCCACCGTCACGGCCAGGATCCCCAGCAACCTCCGTTCCAAGGCGGGATAGAACGCTGCAAAACTGCTCAGACCAGTATAGATCATCAGTACCACACCTAACAGTGCAAAAGTCAGCCAAACCCCACCAATTAGCGCATAGCGGTGCACTTCAGTCCGAGTGAGTGCCGCCTCTTTGTCCTTGGCCCATTCCGGGGCTGCACTCTTGAGCGCTTCCACTTGCTTCCAAACCCGATCGAGTTCCTGGCGCACGCTCTCGCCGTTGGCGGCTGGTCCTTGGAGGAGCTTGTCCGCGTCGGCTGCCGCCGCTTTGGCCTTATTCAGGGCTTCTTCCGAACGCTTCACCGCCCTGGCGTACCGTTCGTGCTGTTTCCGCAGCTTGTTCATCTCGCGCCGTAGCGTGCGGCTCTTGCTGCCGCGCAAAATGCGGTCATAGGACTCGTAGCCAATGAATCCAAGAGCGAACAACACCATCACGAGCACAAAACCCCATAGGAAGAACAGGTGACTTTGGAGCATCTCGTAATTGAGAAAGGGCAGCGATACTGTAGCAGCGGGATCCGCGATGCGTGAGTAAAAGAAACCCTCGACAAAAGCCACAATCAACGCGAACAATGTCAGGAGCGTCGGCCAGATTGGGAGCCCGTTCGATTTGACGCTACGCTTCATTATACCGTGGGCGACGCCGATGCCCGCTTCTATCAACGTCAGGAGGAGGGCGAAAATGTAGGCCAGGGGGATACCTGCGAAGGTCATCATGGCCGGAACGACGCCAAGGTCGCGCAGTATCTGGCTCAGCATGCCCGTGTTGACAGACATCAAGCCAAGCAGAAACACCAGCACAATGACGACCCTTCCCCAAGCAAGGCGAAGCTCCTCGGTAGACTCTATTGCTTCCTCTGACTCAGGTAGCTCAACAGGAGCCTGCAATTGGGCAACCTGCGATTGCAGAAGCTTTTGCTGGAGTGCAAAAACTTCATCATAAAGCTTGGCCAGGGACCTGGCCGTCTTGCCGACCGGCTTGCGCAATTTCTTGAGGACGCGCACTAGCCTATGAACGAACGCTGACCAACGGCCCTCGCCATCGGACTTGAATTGCCATAAACCGCCGTCCTTTAGGAATTCATCCGCTGCGTGGGCCAAACGCTCCGCACGCTTTGAGCGGTTCTCTTCCAGGCGCTTAGTAAGGTCCTCAAGGTACTTGGCCAGTTGCCTCGCAGCCCGCTGAAAGAATGGCCAAAAGATAAAGTAGGCGGGGATGGTCAAAATTAGGAGCACAGCTAAAACGGCTATGCTCCAGGCCAGCACAGCCCGTAACCAAGGGACTTCTTGAAAAAGAAAGTCAGCCATGGCTCTGCCTCCTCACATCTAGCTCTTGGATTTCGAGCGCCGAAACGATTGAACGACTCCCAACCCGCCAAGCAGGGCGCGATACCAATACCGAAGGTGGCCGCGGATGCTGGCGGCGCGAAGTTCGACCGTCGTCTGGTCATTGCCCGATAAAAAGAGCGGCGTGATCGTTTCCAGCATAAAACTCAGTTTTTTCATCCGCACCTCCACGGGAGACCGACTTTACCAGTGTCGGCTCGGATTTTCCATACCCGGCAAGATTGCGGCAATCCTTCGACTTCGTGGGGGCGCGGCCGCAGCTCCGCTGAAAAGGCGAGCCCCGACCGGGCGTATCCGAATGCCATTCGGCATCGCGGAGCCGGCAGGACGCCACGGTCCCCCTTGTCCGTCTCCCGACCGGCAGTGAGAGCGAGGATGAGGCGACTTCCGGGAGAGCTGGTCTCACTGAAGATCGGAGCCGGTCGTGCGCGACTCCTTCTCGGGTGATTCCGAAACCCTGATCTCATACTTCCCCAAGCCGAATGTGGTGGCGGTGCCGACGTGCAAGAGCTCGCCAATGATAAGAAGGGGGAGGAAGAGGACGAGATCCTCTTCCCTCAACTCGTATTCGATCTCGCCGACCACGCCGCCGAGTCGCATCTTCGTTCGCTGTCGGTGCGAATATCGCTCCCAATCGCGCCACACGAGAGCCTGCCGGACCGTCGGAACGGCACAGGCGCGTTCGATCCACGGACGGGGATCGAACGGAGGAGTGTTCTCTCCATGCACAAGCGCGAGCTGCCAGAGTCGTCGCAGCACGCTCCGCACGAGGAGATCAAAAGGAAGATCGGCTTGCAGATCTCCGTCAATGCGCACGCGTACGGGCGTCAGCACCCGAAGTCGAACGCGATGGGACACGTGACGGTCGAGCCGGAGCTGTCGCTCTCGGATGAGGGCCTCCAGGGACGCAGCCTCCGTGTTCCAGGTGATACGACCGGATGAGCCGTCATAGATCGTGATGCTGCGGGCGCGAGACTCTCCCCCGGGATCTCCGGAGCGCGAAGAAACTCCGGAGACCTCCCGAGCGACGACAGCATCCAGCGCGAAGCGAGCGCGTCCCCGTCCGAGCCCTCGGCGTCCGGCTTGCTCAACGGCCACGACCAAATAGGGCAGATACGTGAGAGCTCGTCCCAGGAGCAAGAGGCCGAAGCTCAGAGGCTCGCCCGGCGCATAGTGCTCCTTCTCCTCGAGAGGAGGCTCCAGCACATACGGATGCGGCGCCGTACGTTGTCCACGAAATGCCGGCACTTCGGCCGGCGGTGGCGTCTCAAATACATAGGGGTAGCCGCACAGTGAGCGCACAAGGCAACATGCGCAGTTCCCATCGGCTCGAATGCACACGACGCGTTTGAACGCCCACCCCAAGGCGCCACGTATGGTCGAGCCTTTGAAGCGGGGGAGCCAAGCCTCCTCCTCCGCGCGCCAGCGAAACTCGAAGACGCCAAGGCGTAGCGCTCGAGCGACACTCATGATGTCCGACGACGATGGCCTCGGCACGTTTGGACCTCCGGACATGTCGCACGGCATTCACCGGGGAATCCGCTCGAGCGAGAACGGCGCGCTGGTGTGAGCTCCGCGATCTGTCCCGCAGGCGATCGAGATCTCGCTTCCGCCGCTGACGAGCAAAGCACCTCCCCACCTCGCCACATCGCGAGATGGTGCGGCTGAATTGTAGCGAAAGCGCCTAGGTGCGTCAACGACTTTTTCTTCCCCTCCCTTTGACGCGCGAGCTCTGATGCCGGTATGATCCTGCTCTCGAGCACTGGGAGAAGCGGACATGAGGGAGGAATCCACGCGCGCACCGATTCCCCTCCGGCGGAAAGCTGGTTCCTGTGTGATGGCGACGCTCTGTATCATGGCGCTTGGCCTCAGTCGTTTTGAGCCGCTCGTGTCGCTCCGTTTCGAAGTGACGGTCGCTCCCGGACGACTTGAGACACCGCAAACGGGACGGTTGCTTCTGGCCCTCAGCTCGCGTCCGGAACCTGAGCCTCGCTTCATCCTGGGCCGCCCTGAACTGAGAGGATCCTTTGTCTTCGGGCGCGACGTCCGAGATTTCAAGTCAGGGGACCGAGTCGTCGTGGATGATGCGGCGATCGGCGTTCCCCTCGAGCGCCTCTCGCAGATTCCGGCCGGGGAATATTTCGTCCAAGCCGTCTTCATGTGGAACCCGGACATTCGGCGTCCGGATGCGCCGGGCAACCTCTACAGTCCCGTCCAACGCGTTCGGCTTGATCCGGCGCGGGGAGGTGTTGTGCGGCTTGAGCTGACGCATGTGATTCCCGAGGAATCGCCGTCGGAGACCGAGTACGTGAAGTTTGTGACGCTTCGGTCCGAGCGGCTCAGCGCCTTCCATGGTCGGCCTATTGTTTTACGCGCCGGTGTGATCCTGCCGCGCGATTACGACCGCGAGCCCGAGCGTCGCTATCCCCTGCGTGTGCATATCGGAGGCTATGGAGCGCGCTATACGAACGTGCTTCGTCTGATGGCCGAAGGCTCAGAATTTCGGCGCGTGTGGCTTGCTGACGATACCCCCCGGATGATCTTTCTGCATCTGGATGGGGCCGGCCCTTATGGCGATCCGTACTTTGTGAACTCCGCCAACAATGGCCCCTACGGAGATGCGCTCGTTCAGGAGCTGATCCCCTATGTGGAGCGGAAGTTTCGCGCGATCGGTGCTCCGGAGGCGCGTGTTCTCGATGGGGGCTCGACCGGAGGGTGGGTAGCGCTCGCGCTGCAGATCTTCTACCCCGACGTCTTCAACGGCGCCTGGGCCTTCTGCCCCGATAGCGTGGACTTTCGCGCCTTTCAGCTCATCAACATCTACGAGGATGAGAACGCGTATGTGAACCGATATGGGTTCGAGCGGCCGAGTGCGCGCGATCAGCGCGGTGATGTGCGCTTCACCATGCGGCATGAGTGTCAGGTGGAGAACGTCCTCGGTCTCGGGGACAGCTACACGATGTCCGGCGGGCAATGGGGGGCCTGGAATGCTGTCTATGGCCCGCGCGGCTCGGACGGACGCCCTGTTCCCCTGTGGGATCCGAAGACGGGAGTGATCCGCCGAGATGTGGTCGAGCATTGGAAGCAGTATGACCTCCGTCTCGTTCTGGAGCAGAAGTGGTCAGAGCTCGGCCCGAAGCTTCGGGGAAAACTCCGGATCTGGATGGGAGACGCCGACGATTATTTCCTCAACAATGCCGTCTACCTGCTGGAAGAATTTCTGGCGCGAGCCGATCCCCCGGCAGAGGCGCGAATCATCTATGGGCCGCGTCGTGGCCATTGTTGGCGCGGGATAAGCGAGCGCCAGCTCATGATGGAGATGGCCGATGCCATGGCGCGCGCCAAGACCCGTTCCGTTGACAGGCCTCCTGCTTCTGTGCCATCACTAACTGTTCGCAGCCGATCCGAAAGCCCTCTTCGAGGGGGCATATCGAACTCCGGGAGGCGAGGAGGAAGACGATGAAACCGTTGGCCGAGATGGCGTGCGAAGCATGTCGCGGCGACGTCCCTCCGCTCACCGAGGAAGAGATTGCCGCGCTGGCTCCGCAAGTGCCGGAGTGGAGGATCGTCGAGCGTGAGGGGATCAAACGATTGGAACGCACATTTCGGTTCGCGGACTTCGCCGCCGCGCTTGCCTTCACCAACAAAGTCGGAGCGTTGGCGGAGGCCGAGGATCATCATCCGGCGATCGTGACCGAGTGGGGGCGCGTCACCGTCACCTGGTGGACGCACAAGATTCGCGGACTGCACCGCAACGACTTCATCATGGCGGCGAAGACGGACCGGCTCTACGCCGAAGAGTTCTCATCGCGTCCGGAATGACCGCGCTCGGAGGATCCGAGTGAGGAGATGGAACGGGCGCGCCGGAAGGGAACGCGTCATGGAGCGATTTCAGGGGAGGACGCTCTCGTGGGAAGTCGCCGGTGGCGTCGTCGAGCTGGCGCTGCACAGGGAACCGTGCAACGAGATCGGCTCGCTGATGGTGGAGGAGTTGGAGCAGTTCGCCGGCGCGCTCGATGCGCTGGCCGAGCGGGCCCACGTTCTCATCCTGCACAGCACGCTGCGATGTGGGTTCAGTGCCGGCGCTGATCTTCGCGAACTCTACGAGCGCGCGCGCCATCTGGACGCGGCGGCGCGGGTGGCTGGCGTACGCGCATTCCTGGAACGTATTCACAAGGTCCTCAACCTTCTGGATGCGACGCCGCTTGTGACGATTGCGGCCGTGCACGGCGTGACCTTTGGCGGAGGATTCGAGGTCGCCCTCGCCTGCGATCTCATCATTGCGGACAAGATGACACGCTTCGGTTTTCCAGAGCTGCGCCTCGGCTTGATCCCCGGCTTCGGAGGCATTCCGCGTCTGAAACGCGAAGTCGGCAATGGCGTCGTGCGTGATCTTCTGCTCACCGGACGCACGGTGAATGCGGCGCGCGCGCATGCCGTCGGGTTGGTGAGTCAGCTCGCCGCCGAGGGTCAGGCGCTCATTGTGGCCCGCGCAACGGCGGCTCAGATTGCGAAATTCGACACGGCAGCCCGCCAGACGGCGAAGCGCTTCATCAAGCCCATTCCCCATGAGGAATTGCGCCGAGAGATCGAGCTCTTCTGCGAGCTGTTCGCAAGGCCTGACGTGATGGAGAATCTCCGGCGCTTCGTCGAGAGTCGGAGCCCGTTTCCCTATCTGCCCTGAAGATCTCACCCCCACTCCAGACGGGCGAGAGCGCGAGCGGCGACGATCTGCCCGATGCGCAACGCCGCCGTCGCTGCGGGCGAGGGTGCGTTGAGGACATGCACCATGCGCTCGGCTTCCAACAGGTGAAAATCGTCCACGAGCCGCCCCGAGGGATCAACCGCTTGAGCGCGGACGCCGGAAGGAGCCGGACGCAAATCCTGCTCCCGGATGTCGGGGACGAGCCGTTGAAGAGCGCGGGCGAATGCGCGTCGGCTGAACGAGAGCGCCATTTCCCGAAGGCCCGCGCGCCCGTATCGAAGGACCAAGCGCCAGAATCCGGAGAAAACGAACATCTCCCCCACGTCTCTCATCGAAATGCTCCATCGCGTATACCCCTCGCGCTTGAAGGCGAGAACGGCGTTCGGGCCGGCCTCGACGCGCCCGGTCACGCGGCGGGTGAGGTGGAGACCGAGAAAGGGCAGCTCCGGATCGGGGACCGGATAGATGAGGTTTCTCACCAAGAATCGCCGTTCGGGAACCAACTCGTAATATTCGCCCCGAAACGGGATGATGCGCACCGGAGGAGAGAGGCCACATAAGCGCGCCACGCGGTCGGCATGAAGTCCCGCGCATCCCACCAGGACGCGACAAGCGATGTCACCCGCGGTCGTCTCCACGATGATCTCACGACCTCCGCGACGCACGCCGAGAGCGCGAGCACCGGTCCGTATTGTTCCCCCCTCCTCACGAATCACGCGGGCGAGGGCCTGTGCCACAAGAGCGTAATCGGTGATCCCCGTCTCCGGGACCCAGAGTGCGGCCAGTCCCCGCGCATGCGGTTCATGCTCCGGAATCTCCTCGGCGCGCAGCCATCGAAGACCGCGCAGACCGTTGATGTGGCCGCGCCGTTCCAAGTCGGCCAAAATGGGGAGTTCGGATGCTGATGTCGCGATAACGAGCTTCCCGCACTGCTCGTGAGGGATGTGATGCTCTTCCAGAAAACGAAAGAGCGCGCGACGCCCCTCGACGCAGGTTCGCGCTTTCAGCGAGCCGGGGCGATAGTAGAGTCCCGAGTGAATGACCCCACTATTGCGTCCACTTTGATGCGCCGCCAGATGGGGTTCAGCTTCGAGAACGATGAGAGTGCATCGAGGCGAGGTCTCCTGAAGGGCGCGCGCTGTCGCCAGCCCTATGAGACCGCCACCGATAATGGCCACATCGTACGGCCGCGCACTCACCCCCTACGACTTCCTCACAAGATGGCGAAGAGCGCCGTCCAGATCCGGATACTGGAAGACGAATCCCGAAGCGAGGAGTCGAATCGGCTCGACCCGCTGGCTGGCGAGCAATAACTCCTCGCCCATTTGCCCAAAGAGAAGGCGCACCACGGTAGCCGGCAGCGGCAGAAGCGTCGGACGACCCAGGACGCGTCCGAGCGCGCGCGTGAACTCCCGATTGGTGACCGGATCCGGAGCGACGACATTGACCGGTCCCCGTATGGTCTCCGTATGAAGCGCATGCTGAATGGCGCGCACCACGTCATCAATAGCAATCCAACTCCAGTATTGCTGTCCGGAACCAATAGGCCCTCCCAGACCGAGCCGAAAAGGGAGGAGCATTTGGGCCAGTGCCCCACCGCGCGGGCTGAGGACAATGCCGAAGCGAAGGATCGCGACGCGAATGCCGCGCTGAGCTGCGGGTTCTGTCGCCGCCTCCCATTGCGCCGCCACCTCCGCGAGAAATCCTCGCCCGGGCGGGCTCTCTTCACGCAAGATCTCCGTACCGCGATCTCCGTAATAGCCAATAGCCGACGCAGAAACCAGCACCGCCGGTGGTCGCTCCAGTCGGGCGAGCGCTTCACACAGCAACCGTGTGCCGCGCACCCGACTGTCTCGAATGCGAGCCTTCTTCTCCGCCGTCCAGCGTCCGGCGATATTCTCTCCCGCCAGATGAACGACAGCTTCTATACCCTCCAGTTCCGAAGGTTCGATCTTCCCGGCCTCCGGATCCCAGAGCACGACCTTCTCCTCAGCGCGCAAGGGGACGCGCGCAAGCCGTATGACGTCATGCCCGGCAGCGCGTAAAAAGGGGACGAGCGCCGATCCGATGAGGCCTGTGGAACCAGTCACGAGAACCCGCATCACCGCCCTCCTGACGATTCGTCCCATCCTCTCCACGCCTTCCACGACCGGCGTGGATCGAGTAGGGACGTCCTTCACGCCACGGTCAAAGATGAGGGACGTCGCTACGACTTGTCAACAGAACGGGAGATCTCCCATGTTCGGGCGTATGCTCCGGGTATCACCATGAGCGCATCATCTTAGGCATTCCCCAAGAGGACACCTTACCAAACTTCGATCGCGTGTACGGGCCGCTCAAGGGGCATACGCGCACAGAGCTCCCTCTCCACCGACCTGTCACAGAGATGAATCGCGGCACAGGGTGAGTCCCACCAGGACGGGATGTCCTGGTGGGACGAGGGCGTCACTCTCTTCGGCTAACGATCGAACGGGCGGCCTGAGCGATAGGTTCGAAGTCCTCCGGAGCGACATTCGTCGCCACGTACACCGCCTTCTTCCGCGTGTACACGATCACGGTATTCGCCGCCGTGCGATCCACCCGATACTTCTGAAGAGCTGGGTCATTGGCTCCGCCGGGCAAATAGGTCAGCGGGATCGTGAGCCGACGTTCGTCGGCGAGGCGTTTCAGCCGATCCGCGATCTCGGAACCAGCGATGTAGACCACAAACCCTCGTAACCCCTGATCCCGATGAGCAGCGACAAGCCGATCAATCTTCTCGACCAACCTGGCCGAGGCCTCGCTGTCGTCCTTGATGAACGCCAGGACGACAGGAGCGAGAGCGTAATTTCAGACGTAGCAGAGCTTCTGCCCCTTGTTCGGTCCGGTCACATCCACGACATCGAAGGCAGGCGTCGTGTCGCCGACGTGAAAGCCCGCTCGATCTTGCGCGCGCTCAAGCGTGGGCATCACGCCGAGCGCCATGACGCTCACGGCGATGATCCAGGCTCTCCTCATATCTCGTCCTCCTTTCACATGTCAGATCGCGACCGCAGGAAACCGGCGCTCCGAAGACGCCCTCGCGCACCCCGTTTCGACAGTTCGCAACATCTTCGAGCAAGCGCCGGGCTTTTTCATGCTACAATTCCCTCCTGTGCCCGTGCAAGGAGAGCCGTTTCACATTTGCAGAGCGGAGAGAGTGCTGACGCCCGTTGCGCTCCTTCTTGTCCTTCTGCCCTACGGGATCCACGTGGGCACGCCCTCGCTGTGGGATGCCAATGAAGCGTTCTACGTCGAAGGACCGCGCGAGATGCAAGAGGCCGGCGATTGGCTCACGCCCCGATTCAATTTCGCGGAGAAGTTGAACAAACCGATCCTCCCCTACTGGCTCGTCCTGCTCTCTTTTCACCTCTTCGGCGTGAGCGAGTGGGCGGAGCGCGTGGTGATCCTCGCAAGCATTGTCGCAACGGTCTTGGTGACCTACAGGCTCGGCCTTCTGCTGGGTGATCGGCGAACGGCCCTCTGGGGAGCGCTCATTGTAGCGACCAGTCCTAAGGTCATCATGGTGGCGCGACGCTCGCTCATTGACGCTCTGCTCACGGCGATGAGTGCAGTGGCGATCTATGGTCTCCTCTCCGGATGGTGTCGCCGGGATCGCGCCCGCCTGGTACTCGGATACGCGGCGTTGGGCGCGAGTGTGCTCACGAAAGGTCTGGTCGGGGTTGTCCTCCCCGCGGGAGCTTTTACGTCCTATCTGCTTCTCACGCGTCGGTTCACCGCGCTTCGACATCTCCGTCTCGGTCTGGGTGCGCTCATCAGTCTGGGGATCGCAGCACCCTGGTTCGCCGTCATGACGTGGCGAGAAGGAGGAGAGTACCTCCGCTCCTTCTTCATCGGGGAGCACGTGAGCCGGTATCTGCAGGGGACGCATGGCGCGCGGCGGCCCATCTGGTATTATCTGCCGACGCTTCTTGGAGAGTTTGCGCCGTGGTCGTTCTTCCTCCCGCTCGCCATTGTGGTGGCGTGCAGAAGCTTTCGCTCCGACGGTTGCGGTCGCGGAGAAGAGCGCTCCTCGCTGCTCTCGAGCCGTGAGGGGCACGTCTTTCTGCTCGGCTGGTTCCTCTTCGGACTTGTCTTCTTCAGCCTCTCCGCGGCCAAGCAGAACGAGTATCTGCTTCCGCTTTATCCGGCGGCAGCGCTTCTGGTCGCCCATCTCTTCGGTGTGCTCCCACAGGTGGCCGATACGCGCATACGCCGAGGATTTCTTCTCACCGTTGGCGGCGTGTCGGTCGCACTTCTTATAGCGGCTCGCCTCCTCTGGGACGCTGCCCGAATACTCTTTCCGAACCACGTGCTGGCCTCTCTGTCCGCGCTTGCGCTCGTGGCCGCGCTGCCGGGATTGGCGTGGGGGGGGTGGCGTCAGCGCCCGATTGTCATCGCCCGCGTACTCGTGGCTACGATCGCCGTACTTCACGCGGCGCTGGCAGGACTTCTCCCGGAGATCGAGCGATATCGTCCGGTGCGCCCGCTGGCCGAACGGATTCGTCAGGAGGCCGGACCCGAGGACCTCGTGGGATATTATCGGTACACGGCTCCAAGCCTGTGCTACTACACGAGGCGAAAGATCTTCGAGATCTTCACCCCGGAAGAACTCCAGGCGCTTCTGCGCTCGGGGAGACGCATCTTCTGCCTGATGCGCGAGCAAGACGCGCGCGAGTTGAGCGCTCGATATGGACTCGTGCTCCGAATACGAGAGTGTCGGCCTTCGCTCTTCCCCTTGCGGATACGAGAGCTCCGGCGTCTGCAGCGTTCGGAGGACCTCGAGCGCGTCTGCGTGGTGACCAATTGGTGAAGGCCCGCACGCCGCTCGAAATTTGCGAAAGGCCTCGAGAGGATGTACATTACAACTGGAATGCCCCTGCGGGGTGTACGAGGAACACGAGGGGGGACCCCGGAGGGAGATGGAAACATGTCCGCCCCCTCCGTCAATGGACGCGCACAATGAGCGATCCGAGATCGGACTGAGGGGGACAAGGAAAGAGGAGGGCGATGGAATACGAAAGCGACGTGCTCACGTTGCCGGTTCTCCCGTTGAAGAACGTTGTGCTCTTCCCGCACATGACGATGCCGCTGTCGGTGGGGCGTCCGATTTCGATTGCGGCGGTAGAGGCTGCGCTCTCCAGTGAGGAGAAGCTCATGGTCGTGGTCGCGCAGCGGGATCCGAACATAGAGGAGCCCAAGCCCGCGGATTTGTTCTCCATCGGGACGAAATCGGCTATTCGGCGGATGACGCGCGCGCAGGATGGGACGCTGCAGGTGCTCATGCAAGGGCTGGAGCGCGTCGTCCTGTTGAGAGTGGAGCAGACGACGCCTTATATGCGGGCGCGCGTCAGCCCGTTGCCCATTCCGGAGGAGAATCCCGTCGAGGTCGAAGCCTTACATCGCGCCATCCTCGATCAGGTCTCCAAGGCCCTGAGTCTGCTTCCGCAAGTTCCCGAAGAGCTGCATGCAGCCTTCGCGCAGACGGACGATCCCGTGCGTCTGGCTTACTTGCTGGCGACGATCCTGAATCTGGATCTGCCGGCGTTGCAATCCCTGCTGGAGGCGCGGACGAAGAACGATCTGCTTCGCCTGCTCTTCAAGCATCTCACGCACGAAGTCCAGGTCCTGGAGCTGCGCCATAAGATCGCCAGCCAGGCGCAACAGGAGATGACGCGCGAGCAGCGCGAGTATTTCCTCCGCCAACAGTTGCGCGCCATTCAGCGGGAATTGGGCGAGATTGATCCGCATCAAGCGGAGGTGAATCTGCTGCGCGAACGCCTGGAGCAAGCCGGACTGCCCGAATTCGTGCGGAAGGAAGCCGAGCGCGAGCTGAATCGGTTGGAGAAGCTGCCGAGTATGGCTCCGGATTATCACGTCATTCGCACGTACCTGGAGCTGGTCCTGGAGCTGCCGTGGAATCGGCAGACGGAGGATAACCTCGATCTGGCGAACGTCCGGCGTGTTCTGGATGAGGATCACTACGGGCTGCAGGATGTCAAGCATCGTATTCTCGAACACCTGGCGGTCTTGAAGCTGAACCCAGAGGCGAAGGCGCCCATTCTCTGCTTTGTCGGACCGCCGGGCGTGGGGAAGACGAGCTTGGGGCAATCTATCGCCCGCGCACTCGGACGGAAGTTCGAGCGCTTGAGCCTGGGCGGGCTGCACGATGAGGCGGAGCTGCGGGGCCATCGGCGCACCTATATCGGCGCTATGCCCGGACGCATCATTCAAGCGATCCGTCGCGCCGGCGTCAAAAATCCGCTGCTCATGCTCGACGAAGTGGACAAGATCGGGCGCGATTTCCGCGGCGATCCGGCGGCGGCGCTTCTGGAGATCCTCGATCCGGAGCAGAACCACTCGTTCCGCGATAACTATCTCGATCTGCCCTTCGATCTCTCCAAGGTCTTCTTCATCACGACGGCGAACACGTTGGACACCATCCCGCGGCCATTGCTCGATCGAATGGAAGTGCTGCGACTGCCCGGCTACAGCGAGGAGGAGAAGGTGGAGATCGCCCGACGCCATCTCCTGCCGAAGAAGCTCAAAGAGACGGGATTGACAACCGAGCAGCTCCAGATCCCGGACGAGACGCTTCGGTATATCATCGCGCGCTACACGCGTGAGGCGGGTGTGCGCCAATTGGAACGGGCCATTGCTCAAATCGCCCGCAAGGTCGCTCTTCGTATCGCCGAGGGCCATACCGAGAACGTGAGGGTCAAACCCGAGGACTTGCCGGAATTGCTCGGTCCCGAACGCTTCTTCCCCGAAGAGGCGCGCAAGGAATTGCCCGTGGGAGTCGCCACCGGCGTCGCGTGGACCGAAACCGGAGGGGAAGTCCTCTACATCGAGGCCGCGCTCCTGCCCGGAGGGAAAGGGCTGACACTGACGGGGCAGCTCGGCGAGATCATGCAGGAGTCGGCGAAAGCGGCTGAGAGCTACATCTGGTCGCATGCCGATGCTTTCAGCATCCCTCGGGACGTCTTCGAGAAAAACGGCGTGCATATTCATGTTCCGGCCGGAGCGATCCCGAAAGATGGCCCTTCGGCGGGTCTCGCTATGGTCACAGCCCTGGCCTCCCTCTATACCGGCATCCCCGTGCGTACCGACGTGGCAATGACGGGAGAGATCACGCTCTCGGGAGTCGTTCTGCCCGTCGGTGGTATCAAAGAGAAAGTGCTCGCTGCGCGCCGCGCCGGCATCCGACGCATCATCCTCCCCCGACCAAACGAGAAGGATCTGCGCGAACTCCCCGAACAGGTTCGGGAGGAGATGGAATTCATCTTCGTCGAACGAATTGAAGACGCTATCGGCGTCGCTCTCCCCGAGCTCGCCGAACGGTTGGAACGGGTTCAGGAAGCTCCCGCGCGGTCATAGGTCCGACGGCGTAGCCGGCCGCCCGAAATAACCTGCACCGAAGGCGCGCGAGATGTCCTCTTGTATGTATTTCACCGAGTCACCTAAAATAACCGGCTACTTCTTAAGGGCCTTTCCAAACAGCTAACCTACCTCTGGCACGCAGCGCCACCCACCTCACGAGCAGTTCCGCATCCACGAGACCCATCGGTCAGGGAAGTCGGGGCAGTACTGTCGCCTTCATCACCTACGCTCCCGCTGGAGACACCGGCGCCGTCCGGAAGGGACAAGTTCTTACTAGACCGGCACCCGCGCCACAATCAGTGTTGGGTTGGGATGCCAGTGGGTTAGTAGCAATAGGTAAGCCGCCGCCCTCTGCTGTCGGAGGCGTTGTGCACCCCGGCGGTGTCGCCTCTGGGCAATCAGTGGTATCAGTATCATCATCCTTCGGCCCATTAGCCGCCCCCCACCAGTTGTTCGTCGCATCCAGGGGAACGGTGACAGAAGAATTTGGAAGAAAGGACAACCCAATAGCCCCTGTCACTGTGCTGGTGATGTTATTGAAGTTGATCACAACGGTTGCAGCAGTCTCACCAGGGCCATAACTGATATCATCCACCAACACCCCTACACCATTATTGGCGACGACATTCCGGATGACTTGAACATTAGGAGATTCCGAAATGGTAATCCCCCAGCCGGGGTACGTTGTTCCAACGAAATTCCTCACCGTATTCCGCCAAATGGTCACGCGGTTGCTCTCCCACAACCCGATCCCTACGACGTTGTCAGGATGATTACCCCCATCCACCAGATTTCCCTCCACGATGACTCCGCTTCCCGCAGGGAGGTCAGTGACAACGATTCCGTATCTTCGTGCGCCTCTGAGGGTATTCCGCCTCACAAAGGCAGTGACCGAAGTAGCACTGTCACCCTCGATCCAAAGGCCCACAACAGTACCAGCACCCATAACATTCCGCTCCATGGTGAAAGGGCCCCCTGGAGCATTCTCCTCCCAAAGAATAACCCCCCAGATTGAGGAAGCTGCTGAGTCGCGCATAATTGAGAGGTCACGCACAGTAAGAGGGTTCCCGTTAGCAGTTGAGTAGACCGCCACACATCCATTTGGCACCACGAATTGCAGCCCTTGGATTGTGAGAGCCCCCAGGCGACCACTCACGTCGAGAATGCCACGGTTAGGTCGAGTAGGGCTAGGGCTACCAGGGGGGGGATTAGTAAGGAGAGGACAAACACTGACTTGTAATTTCCCCCGAAAGCCACGTCCTGCCACGATCTTCAACCCGTCCGGAATCGGCATTGCTGAGAGAGTCGCATTCCCGTCAGTGAGCGTTCCGCTCACAAGGAGCGTATCGTTAGCTGCCGCATCTGCAACAGCCGCCGACAAGCTCGTGTAAGACTTTCGCTTCCTCGGATTGAGCACGCCTCCGGTGACTTGGGTATAGACCAAGGCGGGCAGGATCAGAAGCCCGACCATGCCCGCCGCCAGAGCCAGCTTCACTACCCGCTGTCCCCTCATAAGGCATTCCCTCCTTATGTCAAATGTTCCTCCTCGTCCCCATGGGAGGAGAAACCACGACGTGAGGGGAGCGAACCGTCGGCCTCCTAATTTCTGCGTTCGTCCACCAGACGCCGCGATCGGCCTAATAGCAAAAAACATACAGAATGTCAAGCAAAAATTCTCGATACCGGCATTCCCGCCTGCGGAGAAGGTGTCCGAACGCCACCTCGGGCGAGCGCCCGCAAACCCTAGGGCGTTAAGATACCCACCAACCGCATGTGAGCCCGCGCAAGCGGGCGTCCGAACGTAGCTTAGGGTGAGCGCGAGCGAACCTTGTTGAGATGACCTCCAACCTCATGAAAATGGCGGCCCCCAAAACCCGCCTGAGCCCCCGGAGGGGGCGGCCTCTTGGTCGATGGGTCGCCCGCGTGCGCGGGCTGGGGGAATTGGGGGAGAACCCGGTTTCCCATGGCGTGCTCCGCTCGCCCGAGGCTATTCCGCTTCGTGGGCTCAACCGGCGGATGATGGTCTCTGGTGGAGGGCGAGCGAGAGCCCTAGCGAGCCTTCAGGGTGACGATGTTAGAATCGTACGTCTTCCCGTCATCCGTACGCGCGCGAATGAGGACGCGATAGTCCCGTGGTCCGGTCGGTGTCCTCGCGAGCGTGACGATCACCCGATGCGTGAACATGAGAAATCTATAGGGAGAGATCGTTGCCGTGAGATCGCGCGATGCGTCCAACGGGACGAACTGAAGCACGACCTCGCCCCTGTAGGTCGGATGCTTGCGAACGGTGAGGAAGAACTGGGAGTGGCGATCGCGGAAGGAGACCGATGTCGGAGACGCTGCGATGGAGACCTTAGGAGGAGCGGTGACCGAGATCTCCACTTCAGCCGTCGCTTCGCCGCCGCGATCATCGCTGGCGCGCACGCGCACGGTCACGCGCACGGGATCAGCATCGGGGACGGGATTGAGACCTGTCGTATCGAGTTGCGCCGTCGCTCCCGAACCGGTGATCTTCCCTGCGGACGCCATCCATGTATAGGTCAGCGCATCTCCATCGGGATCGCTGCCACGAGCGGTGAGGAAGACGAGGAAGCCATCTCGGACGTCCGTTCGATCCGCGCTCACGGTGACCTGGGGAGGACGATTCGGGGAGCGGACAGTGACGCTGCGACTGGCCGAGGCCGAATGCCCTCGCCCATCGTCCACAGTGACCGTGACGACAACGGAGAGGGGAGGATTTCCGGGCGTGGGGTTAACCCCTTTCGTGTCCAGTATCGCCTCGGTGATCCCTATGGAAAGCTTCCCGGCTGTCGTCTTCCAAGAATAGGTGAGAGGATCGCCATCGGGGTCACTCCCTGTAGCCGTAAACGTGACTCTCTCACCATCATCCACGACGAGGCGACTCGCCGTGAGCGAGACCATCGGGGGGCAGTCCTTTTCGCAAACCTTGGTGGGATCATCGGCGTTGAGCACCCGCAGGGTCCCCACAGCATCAACGATCCCTCCTGTCTCGACCTTCCCCACAAGTGTCGGGTGTTGGCGAACTCCCTGACGCAACGCATGCTGGAGCTCGTCCACCGACACATCCCGCACGGAGAGGGCCAGAGCCGCCACGCCCACCACGTGGGGCGCCGCCATGGACGTCCCGCTCGCACTTCTATATCCTCCGGGCACTGTGCTCACGATCGCCTGACCCGGGGCTGCAATGTCCACCCAGTTGCCATAATTCGAGAAGTAGGTGAGATTCCCAGTCTCATCTACAGCCGCGACCGAAAGGACGTCTTCGTAGGCAGCAGGATACTCCTTCACATTCGCGCCTTGGTTTCCGGCTGCAGCGACGACAAGGATCCCCGCCCTCTTGAGCCGCGCTATGGCCTCCTCGAGCGCGGGCGAGTAGGTACCTGATGCCCAGCTCGCATTCACCACACGGATGTTCACACCGCGCTGTTTCATCGCGAGGATGTACTCCATCGCCTTGAGGGCATCCGAGAGATACCCGGAGCCGTCTCGGCCGAGAAACTTCACCGCCATGATCCTCACGCGCCAACTTACACCGACGACCCCGATTTGGTTGTCTCCGACGGCGCCGATCGTTCCGGCCACATGCGTCCCGTGCCCGTTGTCGTCCGTGGGTGGCTTCTGGGGCGAGAGGGCATTGTAGCCGAAGACATCGTCCACGTAACCGTTGCCATCGTCATCTCGAAGGTTACCGGGGATCTCCCCCTCATTCACCCAGATGTTGTCTCGAAGATCGGGGTGCGTGACATCAACGCCGGTATCCACGACGGCGACGACGACATCGGGACTGCCGCGGGTCACGCTCCACGCTTCCGGAGCATTGATCATCTCCAGCCCCCAAAGTTGAGCGAAGCTCGGATCGTTCGGGAGGGTGCGCTCGGTCGAATAGAGCAAATCCGGTTCCGCGTACTCGATATCGCTCTCTTGGTAGAGGAGGCTCAACCGCGTGAGCACATCTTCACCCTTCCTGAGGGTAAGGACCTGCGGACGGGCCATGCCCCGTCGCTTGAGAATCACTCGCTGCGGATGATACCGAGCGGTGAGATAGCGCTCAATGTTGAACAGGGGATGGCGTTGCTCAGCGTGGAAGCGGACGGGAAATCCTACGACGATCAGGAGCAGGAGGCTCCCCCACGCGATCTTCAGGTCTGGAGATCCCGATCTTCGTCCTCGCATATCTCTCCTCCCCCAGAATGATGGCGGGGGCGATCCGACGGATCGCTCCCTCGGGGCACCCCACGTGGGGACCCCGGTCACTGCCGCTTCTATGACGCTTGGGGAAGGAGCGCCGGTTGACCGAATACGTGATGCGCGCTCGTACTCAGTCGGAGATACCGCGCGGGGTTCTCGTATGATCCTGGGATGGGGCGTTCTCCGCACGCGTTCCGAAGAGAATCGGAGCGAGGGCTTGTCCCGTATAGGATCCCGGCGTACGCGCGATCACCTCCGGAGGGCCTTCAGCAACCACCCACCCTCCTTCCTCTCCTCCCTCAGGACCAAGATCAATGACCCAGTCGGCGCATTTGATGACGTCCAGATTATGCTCGATGACGATCACCGTATTGCCCATGCTGACGAGCCGATCCAAGACTTCGAGCAAGCGTCGCACATCCTCGAAGTGCAGCCCTGTCGTCGGCTCGTCGAGGATGTACACGGTCCGTCCGGTCGCCCGTTTGCTCAGCTCGCGAGCGAGCTTAATGCGCTGGGCCTCGCCTCCGGAGAGTGTCGTCGCCGGCTGTCCGAGCTCGATATACCCGAGGCCGACCTCAAGCAGCGTCCGGAGCTTGTTCCGAATGGGAGGGATCGCCTCCAGGAGCGTATAGGCCTCCTCGACGGTCAGGCGCAGAATATCCGCGATCGAATGCCCGTTGTAGCGCACGTTCAGCGTCTCCTGGTTATATCGTGCGCCGCGGCACACATCGCAGGTCACGTAGACGTCGGGAAGGAAGCTCATCTCAATGCGCTTGACGCCCTCGCCCTGGCAGGCTTCACACCGCCCCCCCTTGACGTTGAAGCTGAAGCGGCCGGGCTTATACCCGCGCTCGCGCGCTTCGGGCAGTTGAGCGAAGAGCTGGCGGATGAAGGTGAAGACGCCGACGTACGTAGCCGGATTCGAGCGCGGTGTTCGCCCAATAGGCGACTGGTCGATCTCGATCACTTTGTCCACGTATTCGAGTCCGGTGATCCGCTCGTGAGGTCCCGGCTCCAACGGGCTGCCGTACAGATGCCGGGCGAGCGCTCGGTAGAGAATCTCATCCACGAGAGTGGACTTGCCGGATCCGGAGACGCCCGTCACGCAGATCAGCAATCCCAAGGGGAACGAGACCGTGATGTTCTTGAGATTGTTTGCGCGCGCGCCATGGACGGTGAGGAATCGTTCGTTCGGAGTGCGGCGCACAGGGGGGATCGGGATCTGCCGGCGCCCGGAGAGATATTGCCCCGTGAGGGATTCGGGATGACGAGCGATGACCTCCGGAGGACCACAGGCGACCATATACCCCCCATGCACACCCGCGCCCGGACCGAGATCAATGACATAATCGGCGCGACGGATCGTCTCTTCGTCATGCTCGACGACGATGACCGTGTTCCCCAGATCGCGCAACTTCTCCAGCGTGGAGAGCAAGCGGGCGTTATCGCGGGGATGCAGCCCAATGGACGGCTCATCGAGCACATAGAGCACACCCCGTAGCTGCGAACCGATCTGCGTCGCCAGACGAATGCGCTGCGCTTCGCCTCCGGAAAGCGTCGAGGCCGGGCGATCCAGCGTCAGATACCCCACGCCCACAGTCTCCAAAAACTCCAATCGCGCACAGATCTCCCGCAGGAGGGAATCGGCAATCTGTCGCTCGCGCGGCGAGAGCGCCTCGGGAAGCTCGCGGAAGACCTGAACGGCTTCTCGAATCGGAAGCGCCGTGTATTCAGCGATCGAACGTCCGGCGACGCGCACGGCCAGGCTCGACGGCTGCAATCGCTTTCCCCCGCAGCTTGGGCACGGCACGGTCCGCCAGAGCGCACCATAGTGATCGGCCTTCTCCTCATGATCGTCCTCGGATTGGCCGTGTCGCTCCAGATGGCGCTCGATAAGAGCGACGGCTCCCGGCCACCGAATCCGATGCCGGAGGCCATTGTGGTCAATAGTGACCGGCTCCTTCACGCCGTAGAAGAAGGCCTCTTTCACCCGGGCCGGGAGCTCGACAAAGGGACAGTTCGACGCCACGCGATACCGGCGAGCGAGAGCCAGAAGGACATCCTTGAGGTACCCGCCGAGCGCCCGGTCAAAGGCGAGGAGAGTGAGCTGCTCCAGCGGCTGCGTGGGGTCAGAGATTATCCGCTCCGGAGCGATCTCGCTCTTCGTCCCCAAGCCCTGACACTCGGGACACGCACCATAAGGGCTGTTGAACGAGAACGAGCGTGGCTCCAAGGTCGGAACGGAGATGCCGCACTCGATACACGCCATCTTCTCCGAATAGAACTGCTCGGGACCATCCACAACAGCGACGAGCACGATGCCATCGGTCAGCTTGAGCGCCGCGCGAATCGAACGCTCCACGCGCTCCTGGACGCCCGGCCGCAGCAGCAGACGATCCACGACGACCTCGATGGTGTGGGCCTTCCTGCGGTCAAGCCGGATCTCCTCATCGAGGGAGCGCAACTCACCATCAATGCGAGCGCGTACGAAGCCCGAGCGGGCGAGCTTTTCGAGCTCCTTCCGGAATTCCCCCTTGCGCCCGCGCACAATCGGCGCCAGGATCATCACCCGCTCGCCCGGCGGAAGATCGAGCACGGCTTTCACAATCTGCTCGACCGACTGCCGACTGATGGGACGACCGCACTGCGGACAGTGGGGCTTGCCGATCGCCGAGAAGAGCACCCGCAGGTAGTCATAGATCTCGGTGACCGTCCCGACCGTCGAGCGCGGGCTCCGGCTGATGGTCTTCTGCTCGATGGAGAGCGCGGGCGAGAGCCCCTCGATGGCATCGACATCCGGCTTCTCGAACTGGTCGAGGAATTGACGCGCATAGACCGAGAGCGATTCGACGTAGCGCCGCTGACCCTCGGCATACAGAGTATCGAAGGCGAGACTCGACTTGCCCGACCCGCTGAGCCCCGTAATGACGGTAAGCGAGCGCTGCGGGATCTCCAGAGTGAGATTCTTCAGATTATGCTGGCGAGCGCCATAGACGGTGATCCGATCCATCGGCATCGCGCCTCTCCGCATGCTCTCTCGGGCGCTGTGCCTCTCAGAGACCTCTCCCCTCGCAATCCAAAAAGGGAATGTTACCGATCGCGCGCAGAGGGTGTCAAGAAGAGACCACGATCCCGCTCCGACTCCAGAACGGAACAAGCGATCGAGAAAGCCGAAGCGCTCGTCGCCCACTGTCTTGCGCGCGGATTGCACAGCTATAATAGTGCTCTTTCTGTTATGCGGTTCTTTCGCGGAAGGCGGAGGGGCACATCCTCTGGGGAGAGCGACGTATGCGGAGACCAGGACGATGGGGGATTCGAGTATGTGTTCTCTTCAGCATGGGGCTTTCGGTGTGGGGCTCCTTTGGCCGTTCCTCTCTGTCCGCCTCTTGGACACCCCCTGCCGCTGGAGTCCTGGGGAGCCCCCTCTTCGGATCGCGCGGGGACTCCGGTCAGGCGACAACGGAAACGCCTCGCGTGCCCGCTTCGCTCACGCTCGCAGCCGCTATCGAATACGCGCGTCGGTGGCATCCGCGTCTCCATGCGGCACGAGCTTTGGTCCGTATGGCTCAAGGTGACGCGGTGACGGCCCGCCTGTACCCGAACCCGACCGTCACTTTCAGCGGCGAGAACTTCCCCGCGCAGAGGGATCGGGATTTGGAATGGTTCGCTTTCCTCTCACAAACGATTGAAACCGGTCGCAAGCGACAATGGCGGATGGAGGCGGCCACGTGGGCGCTCCACATGGCCGAGGCGACTGCCCAGGAGATCGAGCGGCGCGTCATTGCCGAGGTGAAGCTCGCCTATGAACGAGCGCTTCTGGGACGGGCGCGCCTGGAGCTGGCGCGTGAAAATCTTGAAACCTTTCGGCAGATCGTGCGGTATAACGAGGTGCGCGTTGCCGAAGGATATACAGCCGAAGGCGATCTGATCAAGGTGCGCCTGGAAGCACAACGCGCGGAGTTCGCCCTGCAACAAGCGCGCTTGGATTATGAGCGGGCGAAGATTGAGCTGCTTCGCGCCATGGGAGCTTCCTCATTCGATCACACGTTCGAGCTGCAGGGCGATTTGGAGTTCGAGCCGGTGAGCATTGATCTTCGCGAGCTGGAACGCGCCGCTTTGGAGCGTCCGGAAGCCGTGCGCGCCCGCGCGGAACTTGAACGGGCGCGCGCGCTGTGGGAGCTGGAGCGAGCGCGCGCGAAGCCGGATATCTCCATCTCGTTCGGATACAAACGCAACGGCCCGGAGAACACGCTCTACGGAGCTGTGAGCCTGCCACTTCCTCTCTTCAATCGCAATCAGGGGCAGATTGAGCGCGCCGAAGCCGAGCGGGAGTGGGCCGAGGCTCAATGGCGGCTCACGCGCGGAGAGATCCTGGCTGAGCTCGCGGCCGCATACCGTGCCTTAGAGATCGCCACCGAGCAAGTTCAAACCCTGCGCCGCGAGTTCCTGCACCGTGCCGAAGAGGCGCGCGCTGTCGCCCTGGCCGCGTATCGTGAAGGCGCTGCCGATCTGCTCGTCCTGCTGGAAGCCCAGAGTGCTCAGGTCTCAGCGCGCGAGTTGTACGCGCAGGCGCTCTTCGAATATCGCCGGGCTATTCACGAAGTGGAGCGAGCGGCTGGAGTGGAGCATCTGCCCCGCCGACGAGCTGCTCCCATCTCTTCTTTTGAGAAAGCGAACTCGAGCATATCTCCATAAGGGGGCATATGACCATGAAGGGGGTGTGGCCCAAGTTCTGGCTGGTCCGCGCCATGAGCCGACATTCTGAAGGTCCCACTCATAGGGGGCGTCTGTGGCTCCCTCTGGTCCTCATCGCCTCAATAAGTCTCACCGGCGGACTGGCCGCACGGTATCTCCTTCGTTCCTCGGAACGAGAGATGACGCCAACAGTCGCCGATTCGAATGGGGGCGCCAATAGGGATTCGACCGACGCGCTCATTGCGCTTCCTCAGGAGGCGGTGACCCGAGGTGAGATCCACGTCGTCTCGGTCACGCGGCGTTCCTTGCCACAGGAACTTCGGGCGACCGGCCGCGTGCACGTCAACGAGGATCGTCTCGTGCGCATCGGCTCACCTGTTGAAGGGCGCGTCACGCGCGTCCTGGTGACGGTGGGGGATCGCGTGAGGACTGGGCAACCGCTCATCGCCCTCCATAGTCACGAGTTGGCTGCTGCTCGCAGCGATTACGAGAAGGCAAAGGCCGCGCTGGCACGAGCCGAAAGAGCGCGCGCTTACGCCCAAGCCGAGCTGGAACGCGCCAACCGGCTCCTGGAGGCCAAAGCCATTTCGCGCCGCGAGCAACTCCGCGCCGCTGCTGACCTGGCTGCTGCCGAAGCTGAACTCGAACACGCGCGCGCCGAAGTGCGCCGCGCTGAAGAATTCCTCCACCATCTCGGCGCGTGGCCGGAGATAGGAGATGAGGTCATCTTGCGCGCTCCCATCGGAGGTGTTGTGCTGGAGCGACGCGTGACCGTCGGGACGGTCGTGACGCCTTCGACCGATCTGATGACGATTGCTGATCTCTCGACGCTGTGGGTGATCGCACAGGTTCCCGAATCTTGGGCAGCTCTCATTCGCCCCGGCCAATCGGTCTCCGTCTCCGTCGCCGCTTTCGCCGATCGAAGCTTCCCGGGCCGTGTCACTTACATCGGAGAGCAGCTTGATCCGCAGACGCGTACGGTCTACGTACGCTGCCTCGTCCACAATTGGCACGAGCGCCTGCGTCCGGAGATGTACGCCACTGTCACTATCGCGTTGGGAGCGACGCCACTGCGATTGGCCATCCCTCGTGAAGCCGTTCAGGAGATCGGCGGCGACTCCGTCGTCTTCGTCGAGCGCAAACCCGGCCGATTTGAGAAACGGATCGTTCGGCTCGGGCTCTCCACCTTCACGCCCGAGGGAGAAATCGTCGAGGTGATCCACGGCCTTCGCGAAGGTGAACGCGTCGTCGCGCGAGGAAGTTTCCTTCTGAAATCCGAACTGCTCAAGGCAGTGATCAAGGAGTAACGCAGACCTATGCACCGTCGCCTGCTCCGGAGGATTCCTCCCCGCGATCTCAGGAGCGCGGGAGATCTCGCTCGAAGAGGCTGATATGATCGGAGCCATCCTTCGCTTCTCCCTGGAACAGCGCGTCCTCGTTTTAGCTCTCGTACTGCTGATGGCTGGGATCGGCGTGTGGGCGCTCAGCACGCTGCCTGTGGATGCCTTCCCCGACCTGACCAACATCCAGGTCAATGTCGTCACAGAAGCGCCCGGATTGGCTCCCGCTGAGGTCGAACAGCTTGTGACCTTTCCTATCGAGAGCGCTATGATGGGGATTCCGCGCACGGAACAGGTCCGTTCCATCTCCAAATTCGGCCTCTCTATTGTGACGGTCGTCTTCGAGGACGATGTGGATCTCTACTTCGCGCGGCAGCGCGTGGCCGAACGGTTGCAGGAGGTCAAGGCCCGGCTCCCCGAAGGTGTAGAGCCCACGCTCGGCCCGGTCGCGACGGCCTTCGGAGAGATCTACCAGTACACGGTCGAAGGCGAGGGATACAGCCTCATGGAGCTGAAGACGCTCCACGATTGGGTGATTCGACCGCAACTTCGCACTATCCCCGGCGTCAGCGAGGTCAACTCTTGGGGAGGATTCATCCGACAATACCATGTGCTGGTGGATCCGGAACGCCTGCTCGCTTATAACCTGACTGTGCGCGATGTGTACGAGGCCATCGCCCGCAGCAACGCGAACTTCGGCGGGGGATATATCGAGCGAGGCGCCGAAGCCTACATCGTCCGCGGATTGGGACGCCTGCGCTCGGAGGATGATCTGCGCCATGTCACCCTCACAGCCCGCGCGGGCGTGCCTGTCCGCGTGGCCGATGTGGCCACAGTCACCGTGGGCCCGGCCCTTCGCCACGGAGCGGTGACGAAAAACGGACGAGGCGAAGTCGTCTCCGGCATGGTGATCATGACCAAGGGCGAGAACTCCAAGCGCGTCATCGAGCGGATCACAGAGAGAATCCGCGAAATCGAACGAACGCTCCCTCCGGGCGTGCGCATCATCCCCTTCTACGATCAGACGGAGCTGATTCGTCGCACCACGCGCACGGTCGCTATGAACCTCCTCAAGGGAGGGATGTTGGTCATTCTCATCCTCGCCCTCTTCCTCCATGACGTGCGCGCTGCTTTTATTGTCGCCGCTGTCATCCCCCTCTCCATGCTCGCGGCGTTCATTGGGATGCGAGCGCTGGGACTTTCGGCGAATCTCATGAGCTTGGGGGCGATTGATTTCGGACTGCTCGTGGACGGGGCCATCGTTATCGTCGAGAACTTCGTGCGACGGCGGCAGGGAGATCTCCGTTCGGCCACAGAGGTCATGCGTGAGAGCGCCCAAGAGGTCGCACGCCCGATGGTCTTCGGCGTCTTCATCATCCTAGCTGTCTACTGGCCGATCTTGACCCTCCAGGGAATGGAGGCGCGCATGTTTCGGCCCATGGTGCTCACGGTCTCCCTCGCCATTTTCGCATCGCTTGTGCTGGCGCTCACGTTTGTTCCGGCACTCACCTCGTTGCTGGGTGCGCGGATGAGCGCGCCTCCGGAGCGCCTCTTCAGCCGCGTGCGCCGACACTACCGACGCCTTCTCTTGAAAGCCCTCCACCGGCGCGGTGCGACGGTAGGTATGGCTGTTCTGTTGATTGCCTTCGCCGTCCTTATCTTGCTGCGGTTGGGAACAGAATTCATGCCCGAGCTCGATGAAGGTGCCCTTCTTATTGAGACCCGCCGACTGCCTTCGATCTCCCTCACAGAATCGGTGGAGATCGCAAGCCGCATCGAGCGGCTCCTTTTGGAATTCCCTGAGATCGAGACGGTCGTCACCAAGATCGGGCGCCCCGATCTGGCGACGGAAGCGATGGGGATCTATCAAGGCGATGTCTACGTGCTGCTTGCGCCGCGCGAGCGATGGCGCCGAGCGCGAACGCGCGAAGAATTGATCGCTGCTTTGGATCAACAGTTGCGCAAGATCCCAGGCGTCACCTACAACTTCACACAACCGCTGGCGATGCGCCTGGATGAGGTTGTCTCCGGAGTCCGCTCGGACGTGGCCGTGAAGCTCTTTGGTGACGATCCGGAGACGCTACTGGAGCTGGCCAGGCGAATTCAGAGCCTCCTGGAGCGCGTTCCCGGAGCTGCCGACGTTCAGATCGAACCGATGCTCGGGGCACAGGAGCTGCGACTGGAAGTGAACTGGGCGGAGGTGGCCCGCTTCGGCCTCTCGGTGGAGGACATCGCTCAGCTTGTGGAAACGGCTGTCGGTGGGACGATCGCTACGCAAATCATCCCCACGACGGGGACTCCACGCGATTCTGGAGATCGCGTGGGAGCTTCCAGCGCCCTGCAAAACGCAACAGGAAATCCCCCAGGTTTCAGCGCGCCGCGCGTGGACGTCTTGGTGCGCCTCGCCGAAGCGCATCGGCGAGATCCCCAGGCGATCGGACAACTCTTAATTCAAGCTCCAGGAGGGGAGCGCGTGCCCCTGTCGCGCGTAGCCCGTCTGACGACAGCCGAAGGACCTGAGGTGATCAACCGTGAGAACGCGACGCGCCGCATTGTGATCCAAGCCAATGTGCGCGGCCGCGATCTCGGTGGCTTCGTCGCTGAAGCGCAAGAGGTGCTTCGACGCGAGCTGCGCCTTCCTCCCGGGTACTATATCACCTGGGGAGGACAGTTCGAAAACCAGCAGCGTGCCATGCGACGGCTCCGTGTGGTCGTCCCTCTGGTGATCTTCGTCATCTTTCTGCTGCTGATGTCAACCTTCGACGACCTGCCCCGCGCGCTCTTAATCATGGTCAACCTCCCATTCGCCCTGGTCGGCGGTGTCGCCGCGCTCTGGATTCGAGGGTTGAATGTGAGCCTCTCGGCCGCCGTGGGCTTCATTGCTCTCTTCGGTATCGCCGTTTTAAACGGTTTGGTCATGGTAAGCGCCATCACTCGACTCCGCGAGCAGGGCGCGCCTTTGCGACACGCGGTCGTCAAGGGCGCGACCCTGCGCTTGCGTCCTGTCCTGATGACGGCTCTGGTGGCCAGCTTGGGCTTTGTCCCTATGGCTGTCTCTACATCGCCCGGAGCGGAAGTGCAACGTCCCTTGGCGACGGTCGTCATCGGCGGATTGGTCAGCTCAACCGTCCTGACGCTCCTTGTCCTTCCCGTCCTCTACGAGTGGATGGAGCGCGCGCGCAAGACGACTCCACGGGGACCTCAAGTAGGGCCCTCCGCACAGCGTGAACCGAGTCCCACAATAGAACTCTCGGCGTGATCACACTTTCCCCACAGAAGATGTCGCCAAGCGGTATGCTCACACTGAGGTCAGCATCTCAATGCGGAACCTCACGAAAGGAGTGAACTGCCCGCTCTTCTTCAAGTACTCCACGCCGACTCGATAAAACGAGAGGGCGTCTTCGTGTCGCCCGACAGCCGCGAGCGCTTCAGCCATTCCGACGAAATGCCAGAAGTTGTACTGCCCATGATTCTGGAAGTGAATGTACGCGCGATCCAAATGCTCCACCGCTTCCTCATACCTCTCCTGAGCCAGCAAGATGAGTCCCTTCAGCCACGTGAATCGGACGGCCAGTTCCGCGCGCGCGAAGGGATCCTTCTCCCTGAGCAGATCGTGGAAAGCAGCTTCCACAGCATCTAGGGCCTCTGAAGGACGACGGAGATCGAGAAGTCCCAAGGCGCGCAGCGCATTGAGCTTGGCCAGTTGTCGTTCGGGTCGAATACCGTATTGAGCGATAATCCCATACGCTTCCTGCGCCGCTCGGATAGCTTCCTGAGGGCGATTGAGATGGAGCGCCTCAATAGTGAGCTGATAGAGCGCGGCTCCACACCCCCGAAGGGCTTTCACGCGGAGTTCTGGATTCGGAGTGCGCTCCGCCAGGTCACGATAGAGGCGAGCAGCTTCCTCCACCGCAGCATATGCCCGCGCATGTTCGTGGTGGCGACTGGCTTCGGCAGCTTCGGTCAAGAGAGTAGCGGCACGCCGAGACTCTGCAGCATCGTCCATACCCGACACTCTCACGAAGCCGTCACGAAACAAAAAGGCCGCAGCATGTTCATGCCGCGGCCTTTTTCTGAGTGTTTCCCTGGCAGCGACCTACTTTCCCACGCCGTTTCCAGCGCAGTATCATCGGCCCTGGCGGGCTTAACGGCCGTGTTCGGGATGGGAACGGGTGTTTCCCCGCCGGTATGGCCACCAGGGGAAAACTCGTCCAATTGAAGGAGAGCCCGACTGAGACCACCCACTCGCCTTTTCCAGCGATGTTTGCTCTCCGGCGCATCTTGTGGTCAAGCCGAACGGGCGATTAGTACCGGTCAGCTCCACGCCTTGCGGCGCTTCCACCTCCGGCCTATCAACCTGGTCGTCTACCAGGGCCCTTCAGGGAGACCTTATCTTGGGTCGGGCTTCCCGCTTAGATGCCTTCAGCGGTTATCCCTGCCCAGCCTAGCTACCCGGCGCTGCCACGGGCGTGACAACCGGTACACCAGAGGCTGGTCCAGCCTGGTCCTCTCGTACTGAGGCCAGCTTCCCTCAAGTCTCCTGCGCCCACACCAGATAGGGACCGAACTGTCTCGCGACGTTCTAAACCCAGCTCACGTACCGCTTTAATGGGCGAACAGACCAACCCTTGGGACCTTCTTCAGCCCCAGGATGCGATGAGCCGACATCGAGGTGCCAAACCGGGGCGTCGATGTGAACTCTTGGCCCCGATCAGCCTGTTATCCCCGGGGTACCTTTTATCCGTTGAGCGATGGCCCTTCCACGCGGGACCACCGGATCACTAGGCCCGGCTTTCGCCTCTGCTCGACGTGTGTGTCTCGCAGTCAGGCCGGCTTATGCCCTTACACTCTACAGGCGATTTCCAAACGCCTTGAGCCGACCTTTGGGCGCCTCCGTTACCGTTTAGGAGGCAACCGCCCCAGTTAAACTACCCCCCTATCACTGTCCCTCCACCCGATTCAGGGTGGCAGGTTAGAACCCGAATTTGATCAGGGTGGTATCTCACCGGTGGCTCCCCTGCCCCCGAAAGGGCAGGTTCACAGCCTCCCACCTATCCTGCGCAGACCAAACCCAGATTCAGTGACAGGTTGCAGTTAAGGTCCACGGGGTCTTTCCGTCTTGGTGCGGGCACCCGGCGTCTTCACCGGGACCACAAGTTCGCTGTGCGGCTCGGCAAGACAGTCGCCACGTCGTTACGCCATTCATGCAGGTCGGAACTTACCCGACAAGGAATTTCGCTACCTTAGGACCGTTATAGTTACGGCCGCCATTCACCGGGGCTTCGGTTCGGAGCTTCGCCCGGAGGGCATCCGAGCTAACCCCTCCCTTTAACCTTCCGGCATTGGGCAGGCGTCAGCCCCCATACATCCTCTTCACGAGTTTGCGGAGACCTGTGTTTTTAGTAAACAGTCGCGTGGCGCTCTTCACTGCGACCCACCTCGGCTTCGGAGGCGAGCTCCTACACCTAGCGTGGGCACCCCTTCTCCCGAAGTTACGGGGCCAATTTGCCTAGTTCCTGACCGAGCCATCACACATGCGCCTGTGGATATTCTCCTCGCCTACCTGTGTCGGTTTGCGGTACGGTCACCTTCCGCGCTCGCCACCGAGGCTTTTCCTGGCCGCAGGGAATCGGCCGCTTTCCCCCTGACGGGGTCGTTCTCCCCTCTCGGTGTTCACGAGGGAGTGGGTTTGCCTGCTCCCTCCACCTACCGGGTTGAATCGGGACGTCCATCACCCGACCGGCCTATCCTTCGGCGTCCCCCCAGGCTCCTAGCGCACGGAAGGTGGCGCAGGAATATTCACCTGCTTCCCTTCGGCTACGCCTTTCGGCCTCGCCTTAGGCACCGGCTAACCCTCTGCAGACTGACTTCACAGAGGAAACCTTAGGCTTTCGGCGCGCGGGGTTCTCACCCGCGTTATCGCTACTTATGCCGGCAGAGTCTCTTCCGGGGCCTCCATCCGCCCTCGCGGTGCGGCTTCACCGGCAACCGGAATGCTCCCCTACCAACCGAGCGAGGTGAAGACCCGCTCGATTCCGTGGCTTCGGTGGCTGCCTTGAGCCCCGTTGGATTGTCGGCGCAGAGTCGCATCGACCAGTGAGCTATTACGCACTCTTTAAAGGGTAGCTGCTTCTAAGCTAACCTCCTGGCTGTCATCGCGACTCCACATCCTTTCCCACTTAGGCAGCACTTGGGGACCTTAGCCGACGGTCTGGGCTGTTCCCCTTTTGACCACGGAGCTTAGCCCCCGTAGTCTGACTCCCGGGCATGACTCACGGGCATTCGGAGTTTGGTTGGGTTTGGTAGGCGGGTAAGCCCCCTAGCCCATCCAGTGCTCTACCACCCGTGGTATTCACCCGAGGCTAGCCCTACAGCTATTTCGGGGAGAACGAGCTATCACGGAATTTGATTGGCCTTTCACCCCTACCCCCAGCTCATCCGAGCCCTTTTCAACGAACACCGGTTCGGGCCTCCACCGCGTGTTACCGCGGCTTCACCCTGGCCAGGGGTAGATCATCCCGCTTCGCGTCTCGTGTGTGCGACTGTGTCGCCCTCTTCGGACTCGCTTTCGCTACGGCTCCGCCTCTTCGGCTTAGCCTTGCCACACACACGAACTAGCCGGCTCATTAAGCAAAAGGCACGCGGTCAGGCCACCCACATGCCCGAGGGCATGCGAGCTGAT
>Ga0079992_121521_pt1:40000-68481 | contig 68481 bp, 51 predicted proteins | sample FaiFalFF_MnMetaG_3_FD_69197 | JGI IMG/M metagenome (GOLD analysis project Ga0079992, IMG submission 69197) | Freshwater microbial communities from Yellowstone National Park, Wyoming, USA - Fairy Falls B (FF_Mn_B) MetaG (SPADES assembly) (version 2) | ecosystem: Environmental > Aquatic...
TGGCGATGGCCCACTGCACCGGCGCGGCTCCCCGATACTTTGGCAACAGCGAGAAGTGCACATTGACGCATCCTAAGGGCGGAAGGTTCAGCACCCATGCCGGCAGGATCTTCCCATACGCGACAACGACGATCACATCCGGCGCGAGTGCATGAAGCGTCGCACGTATCTCCTCGTTCGTCCGGAGCTTCTCCGGCTGGTACACGGGGATCCCGTAGGCGCTGGCAATGCGCTTCACCGGCGGCGGTGTGAGCACGCGATGGCGTCCCGCGGGCCGATCCGGCTGCGTGAAGACGGCAACGATCTCGTGCTCCGACTGAAGGAGCCGCAGGAGCGTCGGCACGGCTGCCTCCGGCGTCCCCATGAAGATCACGCGCATGGCGCCCTCCTCAAAAGCATCCCTGCGATCTCCGAATCGCGCGACGGTGCACGCCTCCGAGGCCCTTCCCTCACCACTCCCCGGCCTTGATCATCTTCCGGATTTTGCGCTCGAGGAGATCGCGCTTGAGCGGGCTCAAGCGCGAGATATAGAGCCGTCCATCCAGATGGTCCACCTCATGGCAGACGCACCGTGCGGCGAGACCCGTCACATCGAGCTGCACCTCTCGCTCCTCCAGATCGAGTCCGCGCACGACGACCCGATAGGGGCGCGCGACTTTGGCGTAGAGTCCAGGGAGGCTCAAGCATCCCTCTTCCTCCACGACCTCCCCCTCGGTCACGAGAATTTCAGGATTGATGAGGACGACACGCTCGTTCTGCTGCTTCCCCCCACTGCAATCCATGACGAAGAGGCGACGATTGACCCCGATTTGCGGAGCAGCCAGCCCCACGCCGCGCGCCGCGTACATCGTCTCGAACATATCGTGGACAAGCTGCCGGAGCTCGTCGGTAAACTCCGTCACCGGCTCCGAAGGCCGAACGAGCCGCGGATCACCATACTTGAGGATGTCGCGAACCAATGCTCTCCCTCCCACACCTGTTAGGCTCCTCACGGAGGGACCTCCGTACAGAGCCCCATAGGATATCGCCCCGCGAGATTCAAAGTGTCGCTTTTACCTCAGCGTGGTCCCATCTGTCAACAGCTCGAGCTGAGAGCGTGGGGACCCCGAGCCCGCTCAAAGCACTCCCGAAGCAAGGCGCGCATCCGCTCAGCCGGTGCGTGCAGGCGACGCCCGTGTCCCGGGAGCACCCATTCGAAGCGGAATTCCAGCAGTCTCTCGAGGGAACGGACCTGCTCCGGCCAGGAATACCAGCATACGTGGCGAGAGGCGACCAGCTCCCCGCGATCGTTCCCCCACAGATGATCTCCGGAGAAGAGATACCGCTCGCGGTAGAGCAATACCTGGTGCCCACGCGTGTGCCCCGGAGTGGGGATCACCAACAGATCCTCATCGAGCGCGACAGGTTCCCGCCCGCGGATCACAATCTCCACGTCACGCGTCGCTGGCGTGATGTCTTCCTGATGGAGGATGCGCCGAGCTCCGAAGTGCCGACGGAACTTCTCATGATCGGCCACGTCATCGCGATGCGTGAGGAACATGAGGGCGATGCCTCCCATCGCTTCCAAGCGTCGCACAAGCGGCATCGCAAATCGCGGCGAATCCACAAGCACATTGCCCCGAGGGCGCACGATCACATAACTGGACGCTCCGAAGGATCGCTCCGAAGCGAACCCACAGAAATACACGTCCTCCGCAATCAGCTCCGGGAAAGCAGCGAGCGCTGCTCGAAGATCCTGTTTGTGTCGCGTCCCGATCGAAGCCGTCGGACAGGTCAGAAGCGCCATCTGCGCCCGCCGCCACTGTTCAGGTGTCTCCGGCTGATGAGCGACGATCGCCTGCCCCCGATAGGCGTGAAAGACGGCGGGAGCAATCTGCCGACACTGGTCGCAATCAATGCACCGAGCGTCAACGAAAAACTCCCCCGGCGCATTCTCCGGCCGTCGCGCGTGCCACTGCGCCATCTCCGCCTCCAAAGAGCAGATCTCAAGCGTAGATCCTCCGAGCCATCCCGGCAAGGGCCCGAGCGGTCTCTTCTTCAGCATACGGGGGGATCCGTGGGGTCCTCACGCGAAGAGTGATGCCCGTTCAGCAGAACGCGAGGGTTCGAAGCGCCATTGACACCCTGTCGGAATTGGGATACTCTTTTGAGCTTTGGGGACTTGGCGGACCGGAAGCGGGAGGCGGTCTCTCCATACGCGTATGAGGAGACATCAGCGATGAAGCGCACATACCAGCCGAACAATCGGCGCCGGGCTAAGACGCATGGGTTCCGAGCACGGATGAGCACAAAAGCCGGACGCGAGGTCTTGAGGCGACGTCGTCGAAAGGGACGCTATCGGCTTACGCCCGAACACTATTGATGCGGTTCCCAAAAGCCTCAACCGCCTGGCCGGATGCGACACACCGAGATGCCAGATGAGCGGTTCCGAAAATCGGAACGATTGCGCCGCCGACGCGACTTCCTCGCCGTCTACGCCGAAGGCAAGCGCTATAGCTCACCGCTCTTCACAATCTTCGTGCGCGCGACGGATCATCCGATGAGCCGGTTGGGCATTGCGGTCTCGCGGAAGATGGGAAAGGCTGTGCGTCGGAACCGAGCCAAGCGATTGATTCGCGAAGTCTTTCGGAAGAACAAGGAACGGCTCCCCTGTCCGCTCGATCTCGTCGTGAACGCGAAAGAGGCTCTTGGGACAGCCGACTATTGGACCGTCGAGGCAGAATTCCTGCGATTTGTCGAACGCGTGACCCGGGATATGTGCGGACGCAAGCCCACGTCAGAAACCGCGCGGGAGTCCTCTGCCTCGGGCGCGATCCGGTCCTCGGAATCGCTGCCGGAGCGGGTGTCTTCTCACTCACAGAGCGCGGTGGATATGCGAAAGTTCTCGCCGATCACGCCATGAAATGGATCGCCCTGGCCCTCATCCACGCGTATAAGTTGGCGATCTCACCGTTGCTTCCCCCCGCGTGTCGGTTCATCCCGACCTGCTCCGAGTACGCGAGCGAAGCCATTGCCCGCTTCGGATTTTGGCGCGGCGCATGGATGGGACTGCGACGCGTGCTCCGCTGCCATCCTTTTCATGCCGGAGGGTATGATCCGGTTCCCCGTCCCCACTCTGTCTCTGACCAGTCTCAGTCTCCGATGAGGTGAACTTCGATGGAGAAGCGCGTGCTTCTGGCCTTCATCCTCTCCACGACGGTTCTGGCGCTCTGGTATTACTTCTTCGCCCCTCAGCCGCCTCAGCCGGCTGCTCCCCAGAAGCCTTCGGCGGCTCCGGTCCGTGCTGAGAAAGAGGAGGCGGCACGTGCTGAGGCTCCCGAAGCGCCGAGCTCTCCGTCCGTCCCGGAACGCGAGATTCGCATCGAGACGCCCCTGTGGACGGCCATCTTCCACAATCGGGGCGCCGTAGCGCGAAGCTGGAATATCCATCATCGTCCGAATGGGCAGCTTTTGCTGGGGGCCGATCGGCGACCTCTCGAGCTCATTCCTCAGGAGCGGGAGGTCATCGAGACGCTCGGCCGTCCGTTCGCACTCCGAAGCTCGGAGGCCATGCTCGATCGCGCGCTTCGAACGGCTCTCTATGCCATCTCCACACCAGAATCTGTGGTGCGCGTCGGGACGGGAGAGACGCGCGAGCTCGTCTTCACCTATGAGGATCCAGCGCGCCAGGTGCGTGTTCAGAAAACGTTCACCTTCTTCGGAGACCGCTACGACTTCCAGCTCTCGATCTCCGCCACGCGCGGGGGACGCCCTCTGGAGGTTGCTCTCGTCCTTGGACCGAGCTTCGGCGATCAGAGCATCAAACAGAGCGACACCTATACGAAGACACCTCCAATTGCCATTGTACGCACCCGTGAGAAGACGCTTCGCATTCAAGCTGAGAAGATTCCCAAAGAGCCTCCGCAGGGCCCGATCACGTGGGCCGGCACCGAAGACAACTACTTCGCTCTGGTCGCTATCCCCGCTCGGCCGCTTCCGAGTGCGAACTTTGCGACGCACGCGCGCAAGGAGGTACTCAAAGGCGAAGAGATCACACGCCGCTTCATCGCCGTGACACTTCCTGTGAACGAGCCGGGAGAGTTCACGGTGTTCGCCGGTCCGAAGGACCCGCCGGTGCTTCTGGCGCTCGATGCCCGACTCGGTGGCGTGGCGCTGGAGGAGGTCATCAATTACGGCTATTTCTCTTCGGTGGTGAAGCCGCTCATTACGTGGGTCCTGATGCCTGCGCTTCAGGCCGTCCACCGGCTCACGGGCAACTACGGTGTGGGCATCATCGTCGTGACGCTCGCGCTCAACCTCTTCTTCTATCCCTTGCGCCGATCGTCTACACTCCGCATGCGAAAGGCGAGCGCTCTTCAACCCAAGATGCGCGAGCTACAGGAGAAGATGAAGGGATTGAAGAAGAACGATCCTCGACTCCAAGAGCTGCAGATGGAGCAGCTTCGGCTCATGAAGGAGGCGAATCCGTTAGGGGGGTGCTTGCCGCTGCTATTGCAGTTGCCGATCTTCTGGGCGATGTTCGTCCTGCTCACTGTGAGCCTGGATGTGCGTCAGGCACCCTTTGTCGCCTGGATTGACGATCTCTCCTCGCCCGATCGGTGGCACGTCCTCCCCATTCTCATGTGCGCCTCGATGATCGTCTCGACGCTCGTGACGCCGGCGCCGAGCACCGATCCTTCGCAGCGCATCCAGCGTTTCATGATGGCCTACCTCATGCCCATTCTGCTCACCTATCTCTTCTTCTGGCGGGCTCCGAGCGGACTGGTCCTCTACTGGATGTTCAGTAATCTCGTGGGGATCGCCCAGCAACTCTTGATCAACCGCTCGCTCGGTCCCCAACCACTGCCGGTGACGGCCGCAGAACAAGAGCGCTCAGGCGAAAAACTCAAATCCTCGACCAAGAGGTGAACGCCGCCCGGCGATCGGCGTTCTCGCAGAGGTCTTCCTTTCGGCACGCGTTGCATCCGCTCTCACCGAAAGACAAAATATTTCGGCGAGCTCTGCGCCGTCGGAGCACATATGGGCTACGCCTCTGAAGATACCATCGCTGCGATCTCGACACCGCCGGGCCCAGGCGGCATCGGGGTCATCCGCCTGAGCGGGCCAAAGGCCCAAGAGATCGCGCGCGCCGTCTTCCATCCGAAATCCGAGGGGACGATGCCCGTCGCGTCTTTCCTCCCCCCACGCCGAGCGACCTTCGGCGAGATCCGTGATCCGCAAACGGGCGAACTGTTGGACGAAGCCGTCGTCACCTTTTTCCAAGGACCGCAGAGTTATACGGGCGAAGACGTCGTCGAGTTCAGTTGCCATGGGAGTCCTGTCGTGCTGCGGCGTGTCCTGGACGTGCTGCTGGAGTTGGGTGCTCGCGCGGCTGGACCTGGCGAGTTCACTCTGCGCGCCTTCCTCAACGGGAGAATAGATCTCACACAAGCTGAGGCGATTCGCGACCTGATCGAGGCACAGACCACGACGCAAGCCCGCGTGGCCTTGCGACAGATGCAAGGGAGTTTGTCCCAACGCCTGCAACCGATTCGGCAGACGCTCGTGGAGGCAATCGTCCAGATGGAGACAGCGGTCGAGTTCGTCGAAGACGACGTCCTGACCGAAAGCCGAACGTCGCTCCTCTCCCGACTCGAGGACGCGATCGCTCACCTTGAGGAGATCGCCGCGCACTATCGCACAGGGCGCCTTGTCCGCGAAGGGATTCATATTGCCATCGTCGGGAAGCCCAACGTGGGGAAATCGAGCCTCTTCAACCGCCTCTTGGAACGAGAGCGCGCCATCGTGACAGAGATTCCAGGCACGACCCGCGATATGCTCATTGAGACAGCTTCGATCGCCGGTATCCCCATTCACCTCGTAGATACGGCGGGTCTGCGTGAAGCGACCGATCGGGTCGAACGCCTGGGAATCGAACGCAGCCGACAGGCCATTGCCGATGCGGACCTCCTGCTCGTCGTCCTGGACGGCTCGCAATCGCTCGATGAGGACGATCGCACAGTCCTCGCGCAAACCAGCTCCGTGCCCCGACTCATCGCCATCAATAAGCAAGACCTCCCGGAACGCCTCGATCCCGAATCGGTCCGGGCGCTCGCCCCGACCACTCCCATCTGCCGCGTCTCCGCTGTGACCGGCCAAGGAGTGGATGAGCTTCGGCAGCACATCGTGGAGATCCTCACCTCCGGTAGCGCGTTTCAGCCCGAAGATGTTATACTCACCAATGCGCGCCATTATCGTTTGATCCGTGCCTCTTGCGAGGCGATCCTCCGGGCACGGCAGGCGCTTTTGGAGGGATATTCGGAAGAGGTCGCTTTGGTGAGCCTTCATGACGCGCTCAGAAGCCTGGGGGAGATCACAGGCGAGGTGACGATCGAAGATATTCTCGATCAGATCTTTTCGACCTTCTGCATCGGGAAATGAGAGCTGCGAATTTCGATGACCACTTTGACGTGATCGTCGTCGGCGGCGGGCACGCCGGATGCGAGGCCGCTCATGCAGCCGCCCGCATGGGTTGCCGCACAGCGCTCATCACCCTCTCGATGGACACAATCGCCCAGATGTCGTGCAATCCGGCTATTGGCGGCATCGCCAAGGGCCACCTCGTGCGCGAGATTGATGCTCTTGGCGGCCTCATGGGCATCGTCACCGATCGAATCGGCATCCATTTTCGCGTCCTTAATCGAAGCCGCGGCCCGGCTGTCCAATCTCCGCGCGCTCAATGCGACCGCACCGTCTATCGCCGAGAGATGCAACGGCAGCTTCGAGAAACGCCTCATCTCTCGATCATCGAGGGCGAGGTGGCCGATCTGCTCCTTGCGGATCGCCATATTCGCGGCGTCCGTCTCGCCGATGGACGCCGTTTCGCCGCTCGCGCCGTTGTCCTGACAACAGGGACGTTCCTGCGCGGTATGATCCATATCGGACGAGTGACCTTTCCTGCCGGACGCCTGAGTGAAAGACCCGCGATCGAGCTGGCCCATACTCTCCGCCACATCGGCTTCCGCATCGGACGCTTAAAAACGGGAACACCACCACGCCTTGATGGCCGAACAATCGACTTCTCCCAAGCTGAACGGCAGCCGAGTGATGATCCCCCACAGCCTTTCTCCTTCACTACGCGCGCCATCACTCAGCCCTTGATCGATTGCTTCATCGTCTATACCACCCCCAGATCGCACGAGGTCATCCGCCGAAACCTTGAGAAATCAGCGCTCTATAGCGGCCAGATCCAGGGCATCGGTCCCCGCTATTGTCCCTCCATCGAAGATAAGATCGTCAAATTCCCTGATAAAGATCGGCACCAAATCTTCCTCGAACCCGAAGGCTACTACACGGATGAGGTCTACCCGAATGGCATCTCCTCCAGCATGCCCGTCGAGGTCCAACTAGAGTTTGTGAGAACGATCCCCGGTCTGGAACGCGCTAAGTTCATCCGCCCAGCCTACGCCATTGAATACGATTTCGTGGATCCAACAGAGCTTTACCCTTGGCTGGAGACCAAAAGGATCAAGGGCCTCTTCCACGCAGGCCAAATTAACGGGACGACAGGATATGAAGAAGCGGCTGCTCAAGGCATTATGGCCGGAATAAACGCCGCACTCCGCGTTCGAGGCGAAGAGCCTCTTGTGCTCAGCCGCTCACAAGCCTACATCGGTATCCTCATTGACGATCTCGTCACAAAGGGCGTGGATGAACCCTACCGTATGTTCACCTCGCGGGCTGAACTACGCCTGCTCCTTCGCCACGACAACGCTGACATGAGACTTACAGAGATCGGGTATCGAATTGGCATGATAGACAAAGATCGCTTCATCAAATTTTCAAGAAAACGAGAAAACATAGAAACGCTGAAACGATACTTCTCAAATACGAAGATTAAAGATGATGCTCCCGGATGGACACGGTTTAGCGAAGCGACAGGAATTCGTTTGAATGAACCGGTGGTTTTATCGAAGCTTATTTGTCGTCCGGGAGTTGAAGCTGAGCACGTTGTCTTTCTTCTACCAGACGCTTTGCGGGAGCGGGTGAGCAGTGAGGAACTTCGCGTTGCGGTAAATGATCTGAAATATGCAGGTTACATTGAGAGCCAACGGCAACTGGCTGAGAAGCTGGAGCGGATGGAGGCGCGGGCAATTCCCGAGGATATGGATTTCAGCGAGATCTCTGGGCTTTCTCGGGAGATTGTGGAGAAGTTGACGCGGGTTCGGCCTCGGACGCTCGGGCAGGCGCGTCGGATTCCAGGTATGACGCCAGCGGCTCTGACGCTCTTGAACATCTACCTTGAACTTCGATCCCGGCGTGAGAGAGCTCGAGCATAAGACGCGCGCATTTTGCGCGCACATGAAGGCGTGGGCGCAGCGGTTCGGGATCACTCTCCCGGAAGCGCTCTGTGAGAAACTCAGCGAGCATTACGCTCTCTTGCTTCGCTGGAATGAACGGATCAATCTCACGCGGATTATCGAGCCGGAGGAAGCGGCCCGATTTCACTATGTGGAGTCGCTTTATGGAGAGAGAGTTCTCGATCCCTCGATTCGAAAGATCGTAGATGTGGGTTCTGGGGGAGGATTTCCTGGGATCCCGCTAGCGCTGGCGCGTCCGGACACGACGGTGGTCCTGATTGAGAAGGACAAAAAGCGCGCTGTTTTCCTCTCGGAAGCGATTCGCCAGCTCGGGCTTGAGAACGCTGAGGTTTTTCACGGGCGGTTCGAGGTGTGTGCGCTGCGGGACTTCGATGGACTTGTCTGCCGAGCGCTGGAACGGATGAGAGAGAAGCTTCCCGATCTTCTCGCTTTTGCTGAAGGAAGCGCAGAGGTCCTTCTTTTCGGTGAGAGCGCTCTTGAGGATATTGTCCGACGTTATGCTCGTATTCGTTGGGAGATCCGCTCCATGACCATTCCATATTCCCAGAAGCGACGGGTGCTCCTTCTCCGCCGATTGGACGCCGTGATGTGTTCCACGTGAAACTCTGCTCCGCTGTTCCACGTGGAACCAAATTCCTCTTTTCAACTGCGACATTTTGTGCTATCTTGACGGCGACTCATACGACCATGGGCCGCACAATTGCCATTGCGAACCAGAAAGGGGGCGTGGGTAAGACCACGACGGCTGTCAATCTCTCGGCTGCGCTTGCTGCTCTTGGACGTCGTGTGCTGCTTGTGGACTTCGATCCCCAGGCTAATGCCACTTCGGGGCTTGGATTCCGGCGCGGCGCTATTCGGAAGTCTGTTTATCACGCCCTTATCTTTGGCGAGCCCCTGGCGAATTTGCTTCTGCCGACAGAGATCCCGACGCTCTGGCTCGTCCCCTCAGAACGAAATCTCACCGGGGCTGAGGTTGAGCTGGTCGATCTCGAACGGCGTGAGTACCGCCTTCGCGAAGCTCTCGATCCTCTTCGGGAAGAGTTCGATTTCCTCTTCATCGACTGCCCCCCCTCGCTCGGACTTCTCACGCTCAATGCCCTGACGGCCGCAGATTCGGTCCTTGTCCCCATCCAGTGCGAATACTACGCCTTGGAGGGGGTCTCTGAGCTATGGGACACCCTTGTCCGGATCCGACGGCAATTCAACCCTCGTCTCCAAATCGAAGGCTTCCTTCTCACAATGCACGACGAGCGAACGAATCTCTCGCACCAAGTCATGGCTGATCTCAGAGATTTCCTCGGTTCACAAGTCTTCCAAACCGTCATCCCGAGAAATGTACGTTTGGCTGAAGCTCCCAGCCATGGCAAGCCTATCATCCTCTATGATGACCGCTCTCGTGGAGCTGAGAGCTATCGAAATCTCGCTCTGGAGGTGCTCAATCATGACGCGAAAGGCGCTCGGCAGAGGTCTTGAAGCGCTTCTTGGTGAGACGCCCACATCGGCAGAGCAGGTCACTGAGCTGGACATCGATCTTATCGATCCGAATCCCCATCAGCCCCGTACTCGATATGATGAACAACGGTTGCGTGAGCTCTCTGACTCCATCGCTGCTCATGGTCTCGTACAACCTGTTGTCGTTCGACGTCGCGGCCTTCGCTACGAGCTGATTGCCGGAGAACGCCGATGGCGAGCAGCCCAAATGGCTGGATTGCTGAAGATCCCTGCGGTCATCCGTGACGTCCCTGATGAGCACGTGCTCGAACTCTCGCTCATTGAGAACATTCATCGCGAGGACCTCAATCCTATCGAGGAAGCACAAGCCTATCAACAACTTATAGAACGACTGGGACTGACCCAAGAAGAAGTCGCTCGACGCGTCGGCCGCGATCGAACATCCATTGCAAACTCCCTGAGGCTCCTTCGCCTCCCTCGTGAAGTCCAAACCCTCATTGAGGAAGAGAAGATCTCTTTCGGACATGCAAAAGCTCTCCTTGGTTTGGATTCGGCTGAAGCCCAAAAGCAACTGGCGCACGAGATCGTCGCGCGAGGGCTCTCTGTCAGAGAGACCGAAGCCGCTGTGCGAAGATGGACGGCTACGACTCAGACCCGAAAGGTCCACCGACACCTCGACCCCAATCTTCGCGCGGCTGCCCAACAACTCAGCCGATATTTGGGAACGAGGGTGCGTATTCTTCCTGGTACTCTTGGCGGAAAGATAGAGATCGAATACTACTCAATGGCCGATCTGGATCGCATCTATAACCTCATCCTTCGAAAAGAGGAGGCGACACCATGAGGCTACGAAAAAAACCCCCCGTAGAAGTCCGAGGATTTCTCGACGAGGGAACTGAGGTCATTGGAGACCTGAGATTCTCCGATGTCCTCCACCTTCACGGACATATCAAGGGGAGGGTGATTTCCGAGGGAGAACTCATCGTCGGAGAAAAAGGTATCATCGAAGGAGATGTCGAAGTGGGCATCTTGACCCTCGGCGGGATGCTCATTGGTAATATCATTGCGAAAAAGAAGGCACACTTTTTGAGTACGGCCCGTATTCGGGGAGATGTTGCCACTCCTATTCTTCGCGTGGATGAAGGAGCCGTATGGGAGGGAAGTATCACGACGGCTCCCCAAACGCAAGAGAGGACATCCGACCGCATGGCTCACGCTGCTGGAGAGGTCGAAGCCTTTCGGTGACGGCTTGACGTCTGAAGACTTCTATGCCCACAATTGAGCCATCAGGAGGAAAGAGCTTATGGAAGAGATGCATGGACGAGAAGAAAGGGATTACGCTCAAGAAGAAGAGATCACGTATCATGCCGTCGAGAAAGACGGCGAGATCGCTGCGATCTGGGTCATGAAGGGGAAAAAGCACCTGCGCACAATTGATCCAAAGAGCGAGGAAGGACAGCGAATCCTGCAAGCCTATCGGCCGAGCATATAAGGCTCCTTGAATCTTCCCTGAATAGCTGGTATTGAGTGGCCCCATCTCTTCGGCTCCCAAGGGGAAAAATTTTTCGAGCGAGCTGTGGATTTCTCTTGCCAAACGGGCGATTTTGTGGTACTCTTTGGCGGGTTTTCAACAGGATAAGTTATTGATAGTAGCGTGGTTAATACATTTAAAGTCGGGTTTGAGGCTGGTTGTGCGAGGGTTGTGGAAATGTTGTGGAAAACTTCGATTACTTGCGTCCAATCAATGGAGTCGGGACAGACTGTCCGGCTTCAGGATTTCTCTCTTGCAGAGCAAAGCTGGAGCAGAAACTTCGATAAGGAGTAGGGCCTATGTCGCGTCGAATCTGGGATGCCTTGCTGTCGGCCATAGAGAGGCGGGTCAATCATCACAGTTTCAGCACGTGGTTTCTGCCGTTGGTCTTTCGGGAAGCGAAGGACAACGTGATCACTGTCGAAGTGCCCAACGCGATGTTCCGAGACTGGATCACAGACAACTACATGGACGTCATTGAGGAAGCGCTCTCGGAGCTTGAGCTGACAAGCTACACGCTTCGATTTCTCGTCAGAGGGGAAGGAGAAGCGCCTGAAGCGAGACCGAGAGACGAGTCCTCTGAAAACCATCGCCTGCTTTCCTTATTCGAAGACGGTGAGAGCGATCTGATTGCCCCTCCGGCGACCCGATTCGTGGACCTGGAGCCTGTTGAGCTTCCCCTGAACCCTCGATATACATTCGACACCTTTGTTGTCGGCTCCTCGAACCAGTTTGCTCATGCGGCTGCGCTCGCCGTAGCCGAATCTCCTTCGAAGGCCTATAATCCCCTCTACATCTATGGTGGAGTGGGTCTGGGAAAGACGCACCTCATGCATGCCATCGGCCATGCGATCCGCGCAAGGAACAAACATCTCCGCCTCACTTATGTCTCTTCGGAGCGATTTATGAATGAACTGATCAATGCCATTCGCTACGACAAGACGCTGGCCTTCCGTGAAAAGTACCGCAACGTAGACGTCCTGCTCATTGATGACATTCAGTTTCTTGCCGGTAAGGAGCGCACACAGGAGGAGTTCTTCCACACCTTTAACGCCCTCTACGACGCTCAGAAACAGATCGTTATCACAAGCGACTGTCCACCGCGGGAGATCCCGACACTGGAAGAACGGCTTCATTCCCGATTCGAATGGGGCCTGATCGCTGATATTCAACCCCCCGACTTAGAAACCAAGGTCGCCATTTTGAAGAAGAAGGCAGAACAGGAGAGGATTTCTCTTCCGGACAATGTGGCGCTTTTCATCGCGAGTAAGATCAAGTCGAACATTCGCGAACTGGAAGGGGCTTTGATCCGCTTAATCGCCTATTCTTCGTTGACCGGGCGTCCCATCAGCCTCGCGCTCGCTCAGGAGACGCTCCGGGGATTGATAAACGAAGAAGAGGAGAAGACAGTGACCATTGAGCTCATCCAGAAGACGGTGGCCGATTACTTCGGCTTACGTGTCTCCGACTTGAAATCGAAGAACAACTCGCGGTCTGTGGCCGAACCCCGGCAGATTGCCATGTATCTGTGCAAGCGTCTGACGACGGCAAGTCTGCCCGAGATCGGTCGTGAATTCGGAGGCAAGCATCACACGACCGTACTCCATAGCATCAACAAGATCAGCGAGCTGTACGAGAAGCGGGAAGATTTCCACAGGATTATCAACAACCTAATTGATAGATTGAAATAGACTTAATGCTGTTTTCCACAGATACCGTCTGTGGATGGCTTGTGGAAAAATGTGGAAAGCTTCTAGAAGAAAAATTCATCCACAGGTTTTCGAGATTTCCACACAATATTCACAGTATTTTCCACAGGCCTGTAATGCTATAATGCTTTATAATTCAATAGCTTGCCGAAAGTCGTCCACATTTCCACAAGCCCTACTAAGACTACTATCCTTATATCTACAGGCTTTTAAAAAAGAGAAATAGCTAAAAGGAGAAGGAGCTATGCACATTGTGATCGAGAAAACGCCGTTTCATCGGGAGCTTGGGATTGTGCATGCGGTCATCGAGCGGAAAGCGACGATTCCCATCTTGTCCTACATTCGCATGGAGGCGCGGCAGGGGATGGTTGTGCTGACGGGCACGGACTTAGATGTCAGCGTACGGGTGCGGTGCGAGGCTGAGGTGAGGGAGGAGGGGACGGTGTGTGTGTCGGCGCGAAAGCTTTTTGACATTGTGCGGGCGCTTTCGGACGGGCCGATTGTCATGGCGGGCACGGAGGATCGGATCACGCTCATGTCGGGGAGGTCGCGATTTCGTCTTGCGGGGCTTCCGGTGGAGAATTTCCCCGATGTTCCCGAGGTACCGTCCCATGGTGGTGTCGAGCTTCCGGTGTCTGAGGTTCAGACGGCCATTCGGCGCGTCATCTTTGCGACGACGATGGAGGAAGCGCGGTATACGCTCTCTGGTGTGAACATGGAGTGGGGTGAGGGGCGTGTGCGGATGGTGGCGACAGACGGGCATCGGTTGGCGCTCTGTGAGTGGGACGCTCCCGGTGGGGACAAGAAGCGTTCGGTGCTCATTCCCCGAAAGGCGATGCGTGAGCTTGGACGGATTATGGAGCATGCGGACGGTCACATGTTGGAGTTCCACTGTGATGAGAATCACGTGTATGTTCGTGTGGGCCAAAGGGAGCTTGTCTCGCGGCTTCTCACGGGGCAGTTTCCCAACTACGAGCTGGTGATTCCGAAGGAAGCGGCTCGGCGGGTCGTCGTATCGGCTCCTGTGTGGCGGGAGGCGCTCCGTCGTGTGGCACTGCTCTCGGATGAGCGGAGTCATGCCGTACGGCTCCAGTTTTCATCGGGCAATATGGTGCTGACGGCGCGGCGTGTGGAGGACGATGAAGAAGCTGCCGAGGAGGTGTTGGTGGCGTACGAGGGGGAGCCGCTTGAGATCGCCTTCAACAGCGAATATCTCGCCGACTTTCTCGATGTCGTGGAGGGGGATGTCGAAGTCGGGATGACGGATGCTCAAAGTCCGGCGAAGCTCACGCCCATCGGAGATGAGATGACATATGTCTACGTCGTCATGCCCATGCGGTTGGCATAGGGTGTGATACAATTGCTGGGCGCGAGCGCCTGCCGGGAGGTGAACAGATGGGGGATGCGATGATCGAAGTGAGCAATCTGACAAAGTACTATGACGGTGTTCCGGCTGTTGATCGTATCTCCTTCACTATTGCTCGGGGGGAGATTGTCGGGTACCTCGGTCCGAATGGAGCCGGGAAGAGCACGACGGTGAAGATGCTCACGGGCATATTGCGTCCGACCGAAGGGTCCATCGTCATTGATGGTCGTGACCTTTTGAGAGAGCCTATCGAGGTGAAGAAGCGCATCGGATATGTCCCGGAAACGGGCGGTCTCTATGAGAGTCTGACGGCGTACGAATACCTGCAGCTTGTCGGGCGCCTTCATTATATCCCCGACGATGTCCTGGAGCATCGCATTGAAGAGTTCTTGAAGATGTTCGGGCTCGAGAAGGTCATGCACGAACGGCTCTCCAGTTACTCGAAGGGAATGAAGCAAAAGGTGCTCATCTCGGCGGCGCTTCTTCACAATCCGAAAGTTCTCCTTCTTGACGAACCGCTCACGGGGCTGGATGCGCACAGTGCTTTGCTGGTGAAGGAGCTGCTTCGGTATCTGGCGGCGGAGGGAAAGACGATCTTCTATTGTTCGCACATTCTGGATGTTGTCGAGCGGACGTGCACGCGGGTGATCATCATTCACAAAGGGCGGATCGTGGCGGATGGGACTGTCGAGCACCTCAAGGAGCTGACGCGTCAGGGCACGCTCGAAGACATCTTCAAGCAACTGACCTACAGCTCCGACATCGAAGAACTGGCGCAGGTCTTCGCCCGCCATATCCTGGGGAGAGAGGCATGAGTCGTCGGTTTCTCGTCTCCTTGGAGCGCGTGGCTCGTCGCTTCGGGATTGATCCGCATCAGTATTGGCATTTACTTCGTATCTCCCTTCTTGTGGACTTTCGGCGTCAGAGTGCCGTAGCGTCGGATCAGCCCACGCGATCCGCATTGCTTATGACGTGTTTCGTCTTTGGCCTCTTCAGCCTGGTGCTCGCGCTCTTCGCCTTCCGGACATTGAGCAGTTTTCATTATTCGCTCCTGTTTCTGGCGTATTCGATGCTGATGATCGCCTTCATTGTTCTTTCCGAATTCGGCGTGACGATCATCAGTCCCGACGACTATGTGATTCTCGGGGCTCGACCGATCACCTCCCGGACGTATTTCGCCGTAAAGCTGAGCAATCTCCTCTTCTACGTCTTCCTGATTGGTTCCTCCCTCAACATCTTTCCGGCTGTGATCGGGGCGTTCTCGGACTTCGCCGACTGGCGTTTTCCCCTCATCTATTTCCCGGTAGCGCTTTGGGCCGGTCTCTTCTCGGCGATGCTCGTCGTGCTTCTTTATGGTGCTGTGTTGCGCACGGTCACCTATGAGAAGTTCAAGGATGTCCTCGTCTATATCCAGGTCGTCTTCTCATTTTTCGTCTTCTTCGGTTACCAACTGCTCCTGCGCGCGATGCCCTATCTGGAGCAGGGGCAGCATGGTGGAGGCCGTCGTGTGGCTCTTCTCATTCCGCCTGGATGGTTTGCCGGACTGGTACACGTAGGGCTTGGCCAGTGGGAGCGCGACTATCTGCTGTGGGCGGGGTGGGGGGTGCTGATGACGGGGGTTCTCATTGGGGTGGGAGTGCGGAGTTTTTCTCTGGAATACTCGCAGCACCTGGCGCAGCTGCATGCGGTGACGGCCGAGCGACGGCGTTTGCGACGCCGCGTCCCCCTGCGGGTGTGGGAACGACTCATGGGGAACAGTCCCGAAGAGCGCGTGGCGTTCTCCTTCGTCCGGCAGATGCTGCGGCGGAATCGTACGTTGAAGCTACGCCTCTATCCGGCCCTCGGCTTCCCCATCGCCTTTCTCGTGATCGGCATCGTGGAGAAGAATCTCGCCGATCCTTTCCTTTCGGGTTCGCCGGTCTCCTCGGTAGTGTTCTTCACAGCGCTTGTGGGGCCGCTGTTGGTTTTGAACTTTCATGCTCTTTTGCCTTATTCGGAGGAGCACACAGCGGCGTGGCTCTTTCGAGTGGCTCCTGTGCGGGATCTCAGCCGGTTCTTCGCCGGCGCGAAGAAAGCGTTCCTCGTGTCGATCCTTCTGCCGCTCTCTCTGATCACCGGAGGGCTCTTCTCTATGTTTTGGGCGCCGACGCATGCCTTCCTGCACGCGGCCGTCGGCTTCGTCCTCAGCTATCTCTTTCTCGGCATCGTGTTTCTCTTTTATCGCGGGGGATTTCCTTTCTCACAAGAGCCGGCGAAGATGGCCCAGACGCGGCAGGTGGCGCTCGCCTTCCTCTCGATGCCTCTGTGGGGAGCGATGTTCGTGCTCGTATACATTCTCTACAAACATCCGAGGTGGCTCTTTGGCGCCTTAGGCCTTTTGCTTGCGCTCGGGTGGATCGTGAATCGCGTCGGTGATCAGAGAGCTGCTCGTGCGACGTGGGCGCAGCAGGGATGAAGGTGGTGGATCGAAGGTCTCTTGGAATTCGGTGGCGGATCCTTCGGGGACCGTGCTCGATGTTTTGTTTGGTGAGCCGGTGAGGCGTTCGCGCGTGGAGCCGCACTGCTCGGTCGAATAAATGGCGCGATCCTGGCGCTCCGCGGGGTCGGCCTGATGATCTGGGCTCGATGGTTTGTGGAGAGACAGGGGCAGCACGAGAGGGTATCCATCCCGCCGGGAATGACGGGACATGGTCCGTCCCTTCCTGAAGAACCGACGCGGACTCTTTCCGACGCCGAGCGTCCGAGGGTGCGGATCGAGTGAGCATCGGATGAGAGCGCGTTCATCTGGCACTTGTCTTTTCGAAAGAAGGAAAATAAAATCGCTGGGCTTGAAACGACCTTCCGCCGACAAGATAGCGTGAGATCGCCGAAGCGGAGGAGGTGAGCCATGATGTCGAGGAACCGCCGTTCATCGTTCTTCAACAGAGTGGTCGGCTTTGCGCTGGCGCTCTTGATGTTTGTGACTCTGCGGCCTTTGGGGTCGGCGAGTGGACAGACCCAAGAGACCTACAAGAAACCGCCGCCGGAGATTCTGGAGGTGCTTCATGCGCCGGTTACGCCGCAAGTCTCCGTCAGTCCGACGCGCGACTTCCTCATGCTCATGGAGGGCGTGCGGTATCCCCCGATTGCCGATCTCGCGCAGCCGATGCTGCGCGTGGCGGGTCTCCGGATCAATCCGAAGACGAATGGGCCGCACCGCGACTCGTACCTGACGTCGCTGGTGCTCGTGCGAATCGCCGATGGCGCTGAGATCAGAGTCGCGCTCCCGGAGCGCGCTCGTCCGAGCCTCCCCCGATGGAGTCCCGATGGCCGGCACTTTGCTTTCCTCAACACGGTGGAGAACGGAATTGAGCTGTGGATCGGAGAGACGGCGACGGGGCGAACGCGTCGTCTTGTTGAGGCGAGGATTAATGCGGCCTATGGGGAGCCCTTTCAGTGGATGCCGGATGCGCGCACGCTGCTTGTTCAACTCGTGCCGGAGGGGCGGGGACGGCCGCCGGAGCCTCCGGTGATCCCCGTGGGGCCGAATGTCCAAGAGGGATCGGGGCGTCCCACCCCAGTTCGCACATACCAGGACTTGTTGCGCACGCCCCATGATGAAGCGATGTTTGAATACTATGCCCGGGCGCAGCTCGCCGTGGTGGACATCGCCGATGGCCGTCCGGCGTATATCGGATCGCCCGATATCTTTCAAACGGCTGAGCCCTCTCCCGATGGCCGGTATCTCTTAGTCGCGCGCGTTCATCGTCCCTATTCCTACCTTGTGCCGCATACGGCTTTCCCCAAAGAGGTCGAGGTATGGGATCGCTCCGGGCGTATGGTCTACAAGCTCGCGAGCTTACCCTTACACGAGCACGTTCCGATCGAGGGAGTGCCAACCGGGCCTCGGGAGTATACGTGGCGGCCGACGGAACCGGCGACGCTGGTGTGGGTTGAAGCCCTGGATGAGGGCGATCCGCGCAAGCAGGTTCCGCATCGCGATCGCGTGCTGATGCTCAAAGCTCCCTTCACAGGTTCTCCGATCGAGGTGCTCAAGCTCGAGCATCGCTTTGCTGGTCTCCGATGGGGAGAGAAAGGAGGATGGGCGTTCGTGAGCGATTATGACCGCCGTCGCCGATGGGTGCGGACGTTCTTGATCTCTCCCGATGACCCGACGACGGCACCGCGCCTGGTGTGGAGTCGCAACATGCAAGATCGCTATAACGATCCGGGCACGCCTGTGCTGCGCTCGCTCCCCAACGGGCAGCGCGTGATCCAGCAGGATGGGGACTGGATCTTTCTCATCGGGACGGGGGCTTCTCCTGAGGGAGAGCGTCCTTTCCTGGATCGCTTTCACCTGAAGACGCTGACGACCGAACGGCTCTTTCGATGCGACGAGCGCAGTTACGAGACCGTCATTGCGCTGCTTCGAGACGACGGCACGGAAGTGCTCACCCGACGGGAGACGCCCACCGATCCTCCCAACTACTATGTTCGCACGTTGAGCGGGGGATTGGCGACGGCGATGCGCGCGCTCACGCGGTTTCCCGACCCGACGCCCCAACTCCGGAAGATCACGAAGCAGTTGGTCACCTATCAGCGCGAGGATGGCGTGCAGCTTTCGTTCACTCTCTATTTGCCTCCCGGGTATACGGCGGGGACGCGCTTGCCGACGGTCGTCTGGGCGTATCCGATCGAGTTCACTGATCCGGCGGTGGCCAGTCAGGTCACCGGTTCGCCTCACCGCTTCCTGACGATCCAAGGGCCATCGCCTCTCTTCTTCGTCTTGGCGGGATATGCCGTCTTGGACAATGTCGCCATGCCGGTCGTTGGCGATCCGGAGACGGTGAACAACACGTTCTTGGAGCAGATCGTCATGAACGCGCGCGCGGCTATTCGGAAGGCCGTCGAGATGGGCGTGACCGATCCCGATCGGGTGGGAGTTGCCGGTCATAGCTATGGGGCGTTCATGACGGCGAATCTTCTGGCGCATTCTGATCTCTTCCGTGCGGGCATTGCGCGCAGCGGGGCGTACAATCGCACGCTGACGCCCTTCGGCTTTCAGAACGAACGGCGCACGCTGTGGGAAGCTCCCGATCTCTACATCAAAGTCTCCCCGCTCATGGCGGCGCATAAGATCAACGAACCGCTTCTTCTCATCCACGGCGAGGCCGACAATAATCCGGGGACGTTTCCTATTCAGTCCGAACGGATGTATCATGCCGTTCGCGGCAACGGTGGGACGGTGCGGCTGGTCATGCTCCCGTACGAATCGCACGGCTATGTCGCGCGCGAATCGGTCGAGCACGTCCTCTACGAGATGCTCGCGTGGTTCGACAAATACGTCAAGAACGCACCGCCGCGTGAACGCGTCCCGTGAAAGACCTCTCGTGCTCTCCGGAGCGCGCGGTGGAGTGCCCCACGCGATCCCGCAGATCGCGTGGGGACTCCGGGCGAATCCACGGCGCGAGGGGGGCGGGACCTCTTCCTGGGGCTGCCGATGTTCGGATCTAACTGATGTCCGGAGCGCAGGAGCTGCGACTGGAAGTGAACCGAAGGATCGCGCTCACTTCTTTTCGTGAAGGGGAGGGGAGAGGAGCGGGGTGAGGCTCGCCTGACGGTATTCGCGCGGCGTCAAGCCGGTCCACGCTTTGAACGCCTTGGCGAAATGGCTCTGACTGGCGTAACCGACGCGGCGGCTGATTTCCAGCATCGAGAGATCGGTCGTCACCAGCAGTCGCGCGGCTTTCTCTAAGCGCACGCCCATCAGATACGCATGGGGAGTCATTCCGACCAGGCGCTTGAACAGGCGCGCGAAATGGAAGGCGCTCAGAAAAGCGGCGCGCGCCATGTCCTTCAGGCGCACGTCCTCATCGGAATGGGCGTGGATGAATTCGATCGCGCGCCGCAAGCGCCGATCCACGAAGCCGAAGCGCGAGAATTCCAGGTCGAGGTTTCGCCGAACCAGGAGGTGGTGTCGGAACAGATGCACGAGGATGTGATCCACGAGGGCATCGAGGACGACCTCATGTCCGATCCCCCGACGTCGCAGCTCCTCTCGCGCCGACGTGCAGAGTGCCGCCAGATGGGGATCGGCGACCGCGCATTCGCGGAAGGTGAATTCCTGCCCGATGCGCGTCAGTCTGAGCCGCGCGGCCATATCGGCGATGAGTCCCGGATGCAGGTGCACGGTGACCATCTCCACTGATCCCCGCTTCGAGCGAAGGGCATGGCGTACGACCGGATTCAGCAGGGCGGTCATTCCCGGATGCAGCTCGACGACATCCCCGGAGACGGACAGGCGCACATGTCCATGGAGAACACATCGAAGGGTGTAGCCTGTAGGCGCGGCGGTGAGAGCGAGCGATCTCCTCTTGAAGTAGTGCAGCTCGTAGCGCGGCGTCGTGCACACGAAGGCTTCCGCCGGGGTCTCGCTCACACTGACCTCCGATGGGCATTCCCTTCGATCCCGCGCGACCATACGGCGTGAAAAGTGGCGAGAGCTCCGGTGGGGTCCCCCACCTGAAGTGCTCCGGCGCCGCCGGTTCGAGAGAACGACTCCGCGGTCTGTCCCCGAGTGAGTGCGCCGATGCGCTTCATGATGTCTCGAGCGCGCGAATTCGATCCGCGGCTATCTCGCGCAGCAGCTCCGGAAGTCGCGCCATGAAAGCCGAGCGCGGCAGAACGAGATCGCATCCCGCGCGAACGGCGTGCGCTCTCACATCGTCCCGCACATGTGAGAAGTATCCGATCGTGCGAATCTCCCGGAGCGCTGCATCGGCTTTCACTTCTGCAATGGCGCGAAGCGGCTGCAGAGGCTCTGCCTGAAGGTCGCAGATGATCGCCACAGGTCGCTTCTGGCGCGCCCATTGGAGAAGCTCTTCCGGCGTGGTCGCGCGCCGATACGTGAGTCCGACTGCGTCGGCGGCCTCCCGAATGCGGGCGAGAAACAGAAGGTCGGTGAGGAAAAGAAGCAGATCCGCCATCGTCCGCCTCATGTGCGGTGTCGGGCTCGTGCGGTCCGGAGGCGCGCTCTTTGGAAGCGCAGAGCCTCCGAGAGCGTGCGCAGGCCGCGCGCGTCCAGCTGCTCGAGCAGGCGAAGGAAGATCCGCGCCGTCGCCCACGCATCCGAGCTCGCGCGATGCCAGCGATCCAGGTCAACGCCCATATATCGGGCGAGGGTCGGAAGCCGATGGTTCGGCAACTCCGGGAAGAGCCGACGGCTGAGCGCGAGCGTGCAGAGCTGCGGATTACCCACGTGCCGTTTATACACGCGCCCGAATTCCGCGTTGAGAAAGGCCAGATCGAAGCGCGCATTGTGAGCCACGAGCACGCGCGGTCCCAGAAACGCCGCCAGCTCATCGGCAATGTCCGCAAAGCGCGGTGCGCGGGCCACCATCTCTTCGGTGATCCCGGTGAGGCGCGTGATCGTCGGAGGAAGCCTCTGCTCCGGGTTCACCAGCGTCGCGAATTCCGCCACCGGGTGCACGCGTCCTCCGGAATTGGTGAGGCGAATGGCCGCCACTTCGATCACGCGGTCCGAGAGGGGGCGCATTCCCGTCGTCTCGACATCCACGACGACGTACTCGCTCTCCTCCAACGGTCGGAGCACGCTCTCGTCCGGTCGCAATTCCACCACATCATCGTCTCGAAGGATCAGGCGCGGATCGTCATGGAACAAGCGGTGCATGATCTGCCGCAGAAGGGGCAGCGGTGGGTTCTGAAAGCGAAAGACCTCGCGCCCGAGCGTCACCAGCGGCACAGCCTGATCCTGCTGCGCTTCCAGCAGAGCGAGAATTCTCTCGCGAATGGCCACATCGCTCGGCCACTGGACCGTCACCATAGCGACAGTGAGTGTAGCATAAGCCGGCCGTCGTGCGGAGGGGCGCCCCACGCGATCTCACGATCGGGTGGGGACCCTGCGGCAGCCTCGGCGCCCAGAAAGGCGCTTGAGACGATGCTCGCCGAGGTGCTATGCTTAAGCGCACGCGCGAAGATGGCGCGATAGGGGAGGGGGAACGATGAGGACGCTCAGTCTCGCCGCGATGACGATGCTCGTGTGGCTCGCATCCGTGCCGTCCGTTCCGGCTCAATCCTGGGAGATCCGCCGGCTGGGGTTCACGCAGAACTTCAATGCCATTCACTTCCCGACGAAAGAGCATGGGTGGATTGTCGGCAGCGAGGGCTTGATCTTGCACACCTCGGATCGCGGCGTGAGTTGGCAGGTTCAAACCTCCAGCGTGCGCACGAATCTGAACGACGTCTTCTTCATCAATAAGCGGCGAGGCTGGATCGTCGGCGATGGCGGGGTGATCCTCACGACCACCGATGGGGGGCAGCGGTGGGCCTCTGTCGCGAGCGTCGTCGAGGAGGATCTCTACAGCGTCTGGTTCTACAACGAGAAGCGCGGATGGATCGTGGGGGCCGAGGGCATCATCCTCTTCACCGAAGATGGAGGACGGAGCTGGATTCGTCAGATCAGCGGCACGGATGAATACCTCTACCACCTGCACTTCGCGAACGAGAACATCGGTTGGATCGTCGGTTCTCGGGGAACGATCCTCCATACGGAGAACGGTGGGCGGAACTGGATGAAGCAATCCGCAGGGACGCAGAGCGATCTCTTCCGCGTCTACTTTCGCGACAAAAAGCGGGGATGGATCACAGGCTCCCGTGGCCTGATCTTGCACACGACCGATGGGGGGAAGACGTGGATTCCCGTGTCGAGTGGGGTGGAACAGATCCTACTCGGCATGGTCTTTCGGAAGAAGGAGGGCTGGATCGTCGGATGGGACGGGACGATCTTGCATTCCACCGATGAGGGGAAGAGCTGGCGACGCGTTCCCGTCCCGACGCAAGAGCGCATCTACGCTATTGCTCTGCGTGAGGATCGAGAGGGATTCGCCATTGGACGAAAAGGCTTGATGCTCGTGTACCGCCGTCCCTGAGAAAGTGGCCCCCACGCGCGGGGGATCTCCGGAAGGTCAGATATCCAGATACACCTCGCCGACCCACATTCCATCTTCCCTCTCGACCCGCAGTTGATGCAACGTCGCCGCCTTGACGTAAATCCTCCCCTCATGCCGAGCGGGGTCGAAGGGCTCTCCGGTGAGGCGGACGCGCACATGCTGCGGCGAGAGCTCGTGAATGGTGACGTCTCTGAAGGCCAGCTTCTCCGCGTCGAAGATGTAAAGGATCTCGTTGAAGAGGTCCACGAGCAGATACTCGTATCCATCCGCGCGGATCTCGAGCTCGCGGATCGCGCGCGGCGCGATCGTCGCGGGATCGTACATCAGGTGAAAGAGCGCGCGCACGGCGTATTCGAACATCTCCTCGGGCGTCCGGCCCCAGGCGCGCACGCCGATATCGGCCGTATGATCGAGGATCTCGAATCCGGCGTTCATCCCTCTCTCCCGGTTCGCACGCTCGTCTTGGGAGCAGGTCTCTTTCGGACGTTTCTCGAGCGGGAAGATTCAGCGGGCGGATCCCCAAGGGATGTCGCTCTCACGCAGGGGAGACGAGAATCCCCAAGGCCTCTTGCAGCTTCCGAATGACGCGCCGTTCCACCTCCGGCAGCGGTCCCTCGATGGCGCATCCCGAGGCGTTGCGGTGTCCGCCCCCTCCAAATGCGCTCGCGATCTTGGAGACGTTGAGCGTCCCCTTGGAGCGCAACGACGTCCGGTAAATACCCGGAGCGATCTCTTTGAAGAAGGCGACGACTTCAATCCCCTCGATCGAGAGCGGATAGTTCACAATGCCTTCGCTGTCCTCTTCGCACGCGCCCGCTTGCCGAAGCATCTCTTGCGTCATCACCATCCATGCGATTCGCCCGCTCTCGTCGCGCTGTAGCGTCGAGAGCACGAGCCCCATGAGCTTCACCTTGCCGAAGGGATGGGTGTAGAAGAGCGCGCGGGCGATCTCTGCCGGATTCGCACCATGAGCGACCAGCTCCCGCGCGATCTTGAACGTACGCTCGGTCGTGTTGGAGAACTGGAAGGATCCCGTGTCGGCCAGAATGGCCGCATAGACGCATGTGGCGATGGCCGGCGTCACGCGCACGCCGAGCGCTTTGCAGAGGTTGTAGATCATCTCTCCGACGGCCGATGCCGTCGAGTCAATCCAATTGATATGCCCGAAGAGCTCCGTCGTCGCGTGGTGATCAATATTCACCAGGAACTGCTTCTCCAGCTCCAACAGACCCGGGCGATCAATGTCGCTGCATTCGATGACGAAGACAGCGTCATAGAGCTTCTCGAATCGCGTGATCTGAAGGATGCGCTCCGCTCCCGGCAGCTCCCGGTAGGCGCGGGGGATCGGGTCGCGCATGGCGACGGTGACTTCCTTGCCCAAGCTCTCCAGAATATGCAAGAGGGCGAGCGAGGATCCGAGCCCGTCCCCATCCGGTCGGGCGTGCGAGGTAATGGCGAAACACCGCCGCGATTCGATCAACTCGACGACCTGACTGAGCATATCGCGTGAGACATGCAATTATACCGGCCTCCGCCTCTCCGTCAAGAATCCGACTGTCGAGATCCGGCAGAAGGAGGGGACCCCTCCCACCAACCACCGAGGAGGAACGCGGAGAGGGTCCTGTGAATAGAGTGAACACCGGGGAGAACCGAGGCGTCGCAGCCCATGTCCCGCGAAACGCCTGCGCCAATAGGCCGTACAAATCCCCGGGAAAACTTTCCGGCGGTGGCCGGCCATCGTCGAGGAGTGCAGGGTTCCTCCCTTGCCCCCGACTTATGAGCCTCCGTCATAAAGAGGGGTTGTTTGCCCATTCAAGGCGATATATACTCTGGCCAAATGCGAACATCGGCGAGGAGGATCGGCCATGTGGCGAGGGATCAGTGTAGCCATTAGCCTTTGGCTCATGAGCGGAGGACTTGTCTTCGGTCTCCCGCAGGTTTCCCCGGAATCACCGCGAGCCCGTATCGTCGGGCGCGTCCTCTCGACTGAGGGAAAGCCTCTCTCGCGCGCTATTGTCACGGCGCAGAAGCTCGGAGGCTCAGCTTTGTTTCAGGCGAAGACGGATCGAAGTGGGCGATATGCGATGGACGTGGAACCGGGAAGGTATATCATCCGGGCGGAGAAAGGGGGGTACGTGACGTCAGAGTATCGCGTAGAAGAGGCTTCGTTGGAACCGACGCCGATGATGGTAGAAGCCGGGAAGAGCGTGACCGTGGACCTGCGATTACCTCGAGGCGGCGTCATCACCGGGCGCATCGTGGATGAGGATGGAGAGCCGGTTGTAGGTGCTACCGTCCAGGTTGAACGGAGGCAGGAAGAGCCATCGCGCGGCGCGCCTTGGATATTCGGTCTTCGTGGGTCAGCGACAACGGATGATCGCGGCATCTATCGCATCTATGGACTGGCGTCCGGTCGGTACTATGTGAGCGCGCGGGTGCGCGAGACACAGGCTGTTCGGATCTTGTCCGGGACTTCTCTACTCATGCCTCAGGAAGGAGCGGTGACATATTATCCGGGTGTCAGTTCCCGTGAGCGCGCCGTTGAGGTCGAAGTCGTCGAGGGCGCGGAGACGACGGGTATAGATTTCAAGATCGCTCCGGAGAAGGAGCGGGGGATCGTCTTCGGCGTCGTGCGGAAGCGAGAGACGGGAGAGCCGGTGCCCGGGATTATCATCATTGCATATTCCACCGAGAGGCCCTCCATTGATGCTCGAGCGACAACCGATGAGCAGGGCCACTACGAGCTGAAGGGACTGGCGCCGGGAACTTATCGCGTTCAGGTGACGTCCGGCATGTTCCTTCAGGAGGAGGACTATGCCCAACCGCCAACTCAAGAAGTGACCATTGAGAATGATCCAGTTGAAGTGAATTTCGAATTGGAGCGGGCTGCGGAGATCTCCGGTCGCATTGTCACCGAGGATTGGCGCGTACCGGAGAACGTCACCCGTCTTTTCCCACTCCTGTATCCGAAGGGAGCAGAGCGGAGAGGAGTTGCAGCTCTGCCTCGGGTGGACACGCAGGGGAATTTCACGATCAAGCGCGTGCCGAGTGGTGCATTCCTCCTCGATCTCTCTCTCTCCGATTCCCCTTATTTCTTGCGTGCTGTCCTTCACGAAGATCGGGATGTGACGACGGAGGGGCTCGTCGTGCATCCTGGAGCGCGCGTGACGGACGTCGTGATCGTCCTCTCGAATGCAGGTGCTGTTTTGCGAGGACGGGTATTGAGCAGCGAGGGAGATGTTCCTCTGCCCAACGCCGTGGTCCAACTGATCCCGGTGGATTTCGCCCAACGCTTCGCTGAAAGAGGGACGGTGGGGACGCGCTCGATCGTGTCCGATCAGCATGGGGGGTATGAGATCAAGGGGATTCCGCCCGGGAGATATTATCTCCTCGTCCTGCAACAGCGTCCGACGTTTCGTCGGCAGGAGGAGTTCGTTGAATTCCTCTCTGCGCGCGCGGCGCAGCTTCCTGTCCTCGAATTCAAGGCTCGAGAGGCGAAGCAACTCGATGTGCGCCCGATGGTGAGGAGATAAGCGGATGTGGACGCCTCCACAGCGGAGACGTCCACATCGCATCCGTTATGGGCGCGGGAGTTCGATGGGGCGACCGGCAGGCAGTGAGGAGAACCGAAGAGCCCAGGACTCATGTCCGGTGAGACACCCACGCCAATTGGTCGTTGACAAGACGTGGCTACCGTGTTGAGATTATGGCGGTGAAGTGACCGACAGGCTATGAAAGGATAGAAGTCCGTCCGGCCACATTCGCCATCCGTCAAAACCGGGAAGAGAGGGAGGCGTTTTCGCGTGCACCTCGATAAGATCCTCCCGAATCGCCTGAGAGAGGGGCTCACCCCGGCGGAGCGGCAGCTCCTGGAGCGCGTGGCGGACGGCGAGGAGGCCGATTTCTCCGCCCCCGACGAGGGCCGGAACGATCCGGCGCAGGGGGCCGCCTGGGGGCCGGAGCGGACGATCCGCGCGGCTTTCCTTCACTGGTTGTGCACGGACGCGCAGGCGGCGGCCTGCGTCCCTCCGAAGGGCATCCGCATCCGGGGGGCGCGCATCGAGGGCCCGCTGGACTTCGAGGGGGCGAGGCTCCTTCACCGGCTCTCCCTGATCCGCTGCGCCATCCCCGAAGGGATCCTCCTGACGGACGCCCGGGCCCGAAGGATCGACCTCTCCGGCTCTTACATCCGGGGGCTTCATGCGGATGGGCTGGCGGTAGAGGGGGACCTGGTTCTATCCGGTGCCCGGCTCGAGAACCCCAACGGGGACGCCCTCAGCGCCGATGGGATGACAGTGGAGGGAGACGTGCTCCTCGACGAGGGGTTCCACGCCACCGGGGCGGTGCGGTTGCTGGGGGCCCGCATCAAGGGACAGTTAAACTGCACCGGCGCCCGGCTCAAGAACTCCAACGGGATCGCCCTCAGCGCCGATCGGATGACAGTGGAGGGAAGCGTGTTCCTCCACCAGGGGTTCCACGCCACCGGGGCGGTGCGGCTGCTGAGGGCCCGCATCAAGGGACAGTTAAACTGCACCGGCGCCCGGCTCGAGAACTCCAACGGGATCGCCCTCAGCGCCGATGGGATGACGGTGGAGGGAGGCGTGTTCCTCCACCAGGAGTTCCACGCCACTGGGGAGGTGCGGCTGCTGAGGGCCCGCATCCAGGGACAGTTGAGCTGCCGCGGCGCCCGGCTCGAGAACTCCAACGGGATCGCCCTCAGCGCCGATGGGATGACGGTGGAGGGAGGCGTGTTCCTCGACGAGGAGTTCCACGCCACCGGGGAGGTGCGGCTGCTGAGGACCCGCATCCAGGGACAGTTGAGCTGCCGCGGCGCCCGGCTCGAGAACTCCAACGGAAACGCCCTCAGCGCCGCTGGGATGACGGTGGAGGGAGACGTGTTCCTCGATGAGGGGTTCCACGCCACCGGGGAGGTGCGGCTGCTGAGGGCCCGCATCCAGGGGGCTCTTATCTGCACCGAGGCGCGGTTCGAGAATCCGAACGGGATCGCCCTTAACCTGGAGCACGCCCGGCTCGGGGGGATCGAGGACGATGAAGGCAGCTGGCCACAACGGGGCCGGCTCCGGATCGACGGCCTGGAATACGAAGGGTTCGCCG